>Ga0208130_1000293_pt1 | contig 26948 bp, 28 predicted proteins | sample ETNtaG_31_FD_185771 | JGI IMG/M metagenome (GOLD analysis project Ga0208130, IMG submission 185771) | Marine microbial and viral communities from oxygen minimum zone, Eastern Pacific Ocean - ETNP201310SV78 (SPAdes) (version 2) | ecosystem: Environmental > Aquatic > Marine > Oceanic ... | reverse complement strand
TATTAATGGAAATTCCTCAGGCTCAGAGATTAATTTATCAATAATGAGGTCAATTGATAAACTTGATAGGCTAGGATTATCGGGAGTTGAACAACTTCTTGGTGAGGGTAGAAAAGATGAGTCCGGAGATTATACTAAAGGTGCGGGTCTAGAAAAATCATCTATTTCACAAATATTATCATTTTTAGAGAGTGGAATTGAGTCAAAAAGCCAGTCTAGAGATACCTGCCTTAAAAATTTATCAAATCAATTTGGATCTAATATAATTTTTAATAAAGCTATAGAGGAATTATCAGAAATTTCTAACATAATTGATGCTGCTGGATATGATGAAAAGAAAATTATAATTGATCCATCAGTTGTAAGGGGTCTGGGATATTATACTGGGCCAGTTTATGAAGCTGACTTAACTTTTAATATGGAGACAGATCAAGGTTTAGAAAAATTTGGCTCAATAGGTGGGGGTGGTCGTTATGATGACTTAGTTGCCAGATTAAAAGGGGCTAGAGTTCCTTCAACAGGTATTTCAGTTGGGATAAGTAGGCTTAGAAGTGCTCTTAAGTTTTTAAATAAATCCTCAATCAATAATGAGTCTTTATCAGTTGTAGTCCTGGTTATGGATAAGGATAAAAGATCTGACTATTATAAAATTGCATCCAGCCTTAGGAATGAAGGAATTAGCTCTGAGTGTTATACAGGAGACGGAGGCATGAAAGCTCAATTAAAATATGCTGATAAAAGGAATGCTAGACTTGCCATCATTATTGGAGAAGATGAGATTGCTTCAAACTCTGTAACAATTAAAGATTTATTTGTAGGAAAAGAATTCTCAGATAAAATCTCTGATAACAAAGAATGGAGAAGTGGCAAAGATTCGCAAAAGAACGTCCCAATTAATGATCTTGTTGAAACAATAAAATCAATTGTCTAAAAATAAATTCATATTTTATGAATAAATATATTGATAGTTATTTAAATTCATATTATATGAATATTTATGATTGAAGAAACTAATAAAATAATAGACTCACTCGGTGGAACTACTGCTTTAGCCAAGCTGCTGAATGTAAACCTTTCTGCTGTTTCTAATTACAGAAAAAAGGGTTTTCCAGATCGATTGCATTATAAAATTGCAACTTTATGCAATGAAAGAGGTATTAAAATTGATGGTAAAATCTTTGGAGAATTATCTAAAAATTTACCAGCTGTTGATACCAGACCTTTAGAGATTTTAAGCGAGATTTCAATAAAAGTTATTGAGAATTTAACTGAAGATGACTTTGAATTAATAGATCCACCTGTTTTAGTTTCTGCAGACAAGGTTCTTGATAGATTGGGTGAAAATATTGCGGATAAATTATACATATTCTCTGACCCATCTGGTTCTAGACTTTGTCTAAGACCAGATCTAACAATTCCAACTTGTATACATTATTTAAATAATGGTTTTGATGGTATTAAAAAAAACTATGCATATCATGGAAAAGTATTTCAATTTCAAAACCCCTCCTCCAATGAACCAAATGAATTTAGTCAGGCTGGTCTTGAGATCATTGGTGGCGAGAGTTGTATTGAAAATGAAATTGAGGTTTTCTACAGAACTTATAAATCTATTAAACAATCAGGAATTAAAAATCTTAACATAATTTTTGGTGATGTTTCTTTATTTTCAATTCTAATAGATGTTCTTGATATACCAGCAATATGGAAGGATCAGTTAAAGATAAAATTTTGGAATGATAAAAATTTTAAAATACTTTTAGAAGAGCTGACAATTAAGAAAAGAGTTAACAATCAATTATTCCAAAAGATTTCAAGCTTAGATGATGATACAGCCGAAATCTTCGTCAGAGACACAATTGGTTTATTAGAAAATCAATCCCCTGTAGGTAGAAGTATAAAAGAAATTACTCAAAGATTGATTAAAAAATCTCAAGAAGTTAAAACTGAACCGCTTCCAAAAAGTACTGCAAACTTGATAAAAGAATTTTTATCCATTTCTGATAAGCCATTACAAGCTATAAAAAAATTAAAAGCTGTGTCTAAAAATATTGATAGTAGATTGAGTTCGCAAATTGACTCTATGTCAGCAAGAATAGAAATGATGATTGACTTAAAAGTTGATCTTGAAAATTCTATTTTATCTCTAGAAAAAGGAAGGACGGTTGAATATTACACAGGTTTTCTCTTTGATTTTAATTCCAGTAATTTAAAAAATAGTCAAAATATTGCTGGAGGCGGAAGGTATGATGATTTGATTAATTCTGTCAGCGATAAAAATGATATTCCTGCAGTAGGTGCTGCTATAAATTTAGATAGGCTTGAAAAAATAATATCATTGGAGAAATTAATATGAGCTCTATTCTACTAGCATTACCCTCAAAAGGTAGGCTTTATGAACAAATGAACAAATTTTTTGAGTCCTCCGGGATTATCCTTAAAAGATCTGGAGGTCAGAGAACATATTCAGGATTTATCAAGGGCATAGAAAAAATAGAAATTATTTATCTCTCTGCTTCTGAGATTTCGAGCGAGTTACTTAAGGGTAACATTCATATGGGTATTACCGGTATTGATTTAATTGAGGAGGGTAAAACAACCGCATCTAAAGAAGTAATTTTATTATCGAGATTGGGTTTTGGAAAAGCTAATGTTGTAATCGCTGTTCCTGACCATTGGATAGATGTAGAAAATATTAGAGATTTATCAGAAGTATCATCAGAATTTAGATCCTATAACAATAGAAGAATGAGAGTGGCTACAAAGTTTTCAAATATTACGAGAAACTTTTTTCAAAGAAATGGTATAAATAATTACCGTCTTGTTGATAGTGCGGGGGCTACTGAAGGAGCCCCTGCGGCTGGTACCGCGGAAATAATTGTTGATATAACAGAAACAGGTCAAACAATTGAGGCTAATAATTTAAAAGTTTTAGAAGATGGGGTGATGTTAAAAAGTGAAGTATGCATTTTTTCTAGTGCAAATGATATTTGGAAAGATATTGATCTTAAGCCTGTAGAAAAATTTTTAAGAATAATTTCAGCAAGATCTGAGGCTTTAGGAAATGCTGAATTATTTTTCGATTACACTAAAGAAGACAAAGATTTAGAAATTAATCTATTTAGAGAGTTTAATTCTTCATTTGTAAATGGTTCTCCAAATATTGGAGAGAGTGTTTCATTAATTACACCAATTTCAATGGTACCATCTTGTACTTATTATTTAACAAGTAGAGGATATGGACCAGTAAGAACAAATCGACCTGAGTTTATCTATAACCAGGAATCAAACTCTTGGAATCTTTTAAAAAATTCTATCAATTGCATATAAAAAAAGGCCATCTTTATAGACGGCCTTTTTCAAATTCATATGAATGTATTGGACTACATCATGCCGCCCATGCCACCCATGCCGCCCATGCCACCCATGCCGCCCATATCAGGCATTGCAGGTGCACCTGCACCAGCAGGCTCAGGTTTATCAGCAATTTGAGCTTCACTAGTAATTACTAGTCCAGCTATTGAAGAAGCATCGATCAAAGCTGTTTTAACAACTTTTGATGGATCAACGATACCTGATTTGATAAGATCAACATATGCTTCGTTCTGAGCATCAAAACCCCAATTAGGTTTTGTAGAACCTAGAACTTTTGAAACAACAATTGAACCCTCAACTCCAGCATTTTCAGCAATTTGCCTTATCGGCGCTTCAATTGCACGTCTGACAATTTTAAGACCAGCATTTTCATCTTCATTTTTCATTTTAAGCTTATCAAGAGCTTTTGTCGCTAAAAGAAGGGCTGTGCCTCCGCCAGGAACAATACCTTGCTCAACTGCTGCTCTAGTTGCATTTAATGCATCGTCAACTCTGTCTTTTCTCTCTTTAACTTCAACTTCTGTGGCTCCACCAACTTTAATAACGGCAACGCCTCCAGCAAGTTTAGCAAGACGCTCTTGAAGTTTTTCTTTATCATAATCAGATGTTGTTTCTTCAATTTGTCTTCTTATTTGACTTACTCTTGCTTCGATATCTTTTTTCTTGCCTGAACCATCAACGATTGTTGTATCATCTTTTGTGATAGAAACTCTTTTAGCAGTACCAAGCATATCTAAAGTAACATTCTCAAGTTTAATACCAAGATCTTCAGATATTACCTGTCCACCAGTTAAAATTGCGATATCTTCAAGCATAGCTTTTCTTCTATCACCAAAACCAGGTGCTTTTACGGCTGCAACTTTCAATCCACCTCTTAATCTGTTAACAACAAGAGTAGCTAATGCTTCACCCTCAATATCTTCAGCAATTATTAATAACGGCCTACTTGATTGAGCTACAGATTCTAGAATTGGTAACATTGATTGAAGACTTGATAATTTAGACTCATGTAAAAGGATAAGTGGATCCTCTTGTTCTGCAATCATTTTATCAGCATTAGTTATGAAGTAAGGTGATAAATAACCCCTATCAAATTGCATACCTTCAACAACCTCAAGTTCTGAATCAAGGCTTTTAGCTTCCTCGACGGTAATAACGCCTTCATTACCAACTTTTTGCATTGCCTCAGCAATCATGTCACCAATTTCAGCTTCACCATTCGCAGATATAGTTCCTACTTGAGCAACTTCATCATTAGTTTTAACTTTCTTTGATCTTTTATTTAGATCTTCAAGAACAACCTGAACCGCTTGATCAATACCACGTTTAACATCCATAGGATTCATACCAGCAGCAACAAATTTTGTACCCTCAGTTACAATACTTTGAGCTAAAACTGTTGCGGTTGTAGTTCCATCGCCAGCTTCATCATTGGTTTTGGATGCTACTTCTTTAACCATTTGAGCACCCATGTTTTCAAATTTATCTTCTAACTCAATTTCTTTAGCTACAGTCACACCATCTTTAGTAATTCTAGGTGCACCAAATGATTTATCAATAACAACATTACGACCTTTTGGACCTAATGTAACTTTCACTGCATTTGCTAAGATATTCACTCCATTGAGCATTTTTGTTCTAGCATCTGCTCCAAAAATAACTTCTTTTGCCATAATTCTATTCCTCCAATTAATGACTAATGTTAACTAATAATTCCAAGAACATCTGACTCTTTCATAATCAGTAATTCTTTACCATCGACAGTCACTTCTGTTCCTGACCATTTTCCAAATAGTATTTTGTCTCCTGACTTAACATCTAGAGGGGTAACAGAACCGTCTTCAGCTTTTGTTCCTGATCCAACAGCAACAACTTTACCTTCTGATGGTTTTTCTTTTGCTGTATCCGGTATAATTATACCTCCAGCTGTTTTTTCATCTTCATCAATGCGTTCAACTAAAACACGGTCGTGTAAAGGACGAAATTTCATTTTTTTTCTCCACTTTAATTTAAAAAAAATAACTAAAACCTTGATCTATCCCTAAATAAGATCTCGGGTCCACCTTAGGTAGTTATCGTTTACCTCAGTGTCAAGTGCTTTAACTAACTTTTTTCAATATTTATGGTGTTTTTTACATTTTTTTTATAAATTACTGATATATTTTGTGAAAAAATACGTAAATTTTGTTAAAAAACACTCATATTTTGTAAATTTTTCTAGTTTTTTTGTTTTTTTTTGGAATTTTTATAATTTTTTACACATTTAATTAATAGACTATTATTTTTTTGATTGTTAAATAGAGATATGTTTACTCAAGCTTTACTTTTTCCGATCGGTATTTTGCTCTTAGCAATTGGTGGTGATAGATTAGTTTTAGGATCAGTTGCTTTATCAAACAAACTAAAAGTTCCAGCTTTTATTACTGGAATTTTTATCATTGGGTTTGGCACATCACTACCTGAATTATTTGTTACAATTAGCGCTTTAAATAAAAATGAAACTGATATTGCTATAGGAGCTATTATTGGCTCCAATATTATAAATATTCTTTTAATTTTAGGTTTATCCCTAGTTCTTTCAAATAAAAAGTCATTAGAAACAATATCCAGTAAAGATATTTTTGTCATGATTATTTGTGCTTTCTTATTTTCTTATTTTTTACAGATCGGTTTCATAAGTAATATTTGGTCAATAATTATGGTTGTTTTATTACCGATTTATCTTTTTGTATCTTACAGATTTTTTAATAGAGAAAATCAATTTGTCGATGATAGTTCAGAAAAAGGATCAGTAATTTTAAATCTTCTAATCGGATTCATTGCAATAATTTATGGTTCAGAAATTTTTATAGAGGGGTTAATTTATATTTCTGAAGTTTTAAATATTCCTGAAGCAATTATTGGTATTAGCCTTGCTGCAATAGGCACATCACTTCCAGAGTTAGCGGTAACAATTGCCTCTTTTGTAAGAGGAAAGGGGAGTGTTGCTATTGGAAATGTTGTAGGGTCAAATATATTTAATATATTAGGTGTTTTAGGTTTATCTGCATTAATTAATGGACAAATTATTTTTTCAAAATCCTTTTCAGGTTTTGATACAATTATTTTAATTCTTTCAAGTGTTTGGGTTTACATCTTATTGAGAAATGGATCCACAAATCCCAAATTGTACGGATCCATCTCATTAATTGGATATTTTAGTTATATGATTTTCTTATATTCTTAGGACTAAAAAGGCTCATATGGAAATACACTTACAGTTGCCCCTAAATCAGGTGCCACTGAATCAAATGCCGGAAAAGCTGAGTTTAAAAGTTTTTCAGGTGTCCATCCTTCAATATCAGCTATACTTTTTATCGGTCTAGGTTGGCTAAATAAAGCAACTTCATTTCCCCTTACCGATAAAATCTGTCCTGAAAGTTTACAATCGGGAGCGGCCAAAGCTACTGCGGTTTGAGCCACTTGATCTGGGCGCATAGCATTCTTCATTCTTTCAACTCTTTGTTTTGATGCTTCATCTTTAATAGGAATAGTTGCTATCATTCTTGTCCATGCAAATGGAGCAATAACATTCGATCTTACATTTTTAATTTCATTTTCCATTGCAATTATTCTAGATAATCCATGTATGCCAAGTTTAGCTGCTGCGTAGTTAGCTTGTCCAATATTTCCAATAAGCCCCGTTGTTGATGTAAATAGTACAAAATTTCCTTCTTCTTTCTCTCTAAAGTAATTTATTGCTGACCTACAAACATTAAACGAACCCTTTAAATGAACAGATAAAACTGAGTCCCAATCTTCTTCATCCATTTTATGAAACATTTTATCTCTCAAAATTCCTGCAGGATTAATTATTGAGTGAAGCTCTCCATACTCATCAAGAGCTTGTTGAATCATATATTCTGTGCCTTTTCTATCGGTAACAGAGTCATTATTTGAAACTGCCTGACCACCGGAAGCCAGAATTTCTTTTTTTACTAGCTCTATGGGACCTTTGTCGCCTTCATCGCCTCCCGCCACAGAACCACCCAAATCATTTATGACAAGTTTTGCACCTTCCTTTGCAGCCAAAAGAGCAGTTTCTTTTCCAATTCCATTTGCCGCGCCGGTAATTAAAATAACTTTTCCGTCAAGAACACCCATATTTATAATCCTCCTAAAATTTTTTTAAATTGTTATAAAACAATAATTACAAATCAGGTATATTTTTTTTATGGTTGATTTAAAAAATATTATTAAAAATGCCGAATCTGCAAATAAAGAATTTCATGATGGTTATCCTCCTGTAGAAAATTGGAACCCAGAACACTGTGGGGAAATAGGTTTAGAGATAAAAAGTGACGGAACTTGGTACTATATGGACTCACCAATTGGAAGAAAAAGGTTAGTGAATTTATTTGCAAGAATTTTAAGAAAAGAAAAAGATGGGAGTTACGTTCTTGTAACTCCAGTAGAAAAAATTTTAATCAAAGTCGAAGATGTTCCTTTTATAGCTATAGATGTTGATGTGAAGGGTTCAGGCAAAAATAAAATTTTGAAATTTATTACTAATACTGGTGATACTGTAATAGCCTCAAAAGATTATCCAATAAGAGTTGAAATAGATGAAAAAACAAAAGAACCATCCCCATATATTTTGGTAAGAAGTAACCTTGAGGCAAAAATATCAAGGTCTGTATTTTATGACCTTGTTAATATTGGGGACGATTACGAAAATTATTTTGGAATTTGGTCAGGTGGTCATTTTTTTCCTTTTACGAAATCCAGTGAATTAAAATTCTGATTATGGTTGTTAATTATAAAAATCTCATAGAGTCTGCTGTTGAAAAAAATCCTCCTTCTGTTAGAGATTTAAAAAAATCGCCAGGTATAAAAAGTGACTTTGATCTAATTGAGAAATACGATGATAGAATTAGTCCATCTGATCTAAGACCAGCATCAGTTGTGGTGGGTATAATAGAGAGAGAAAAACCTTATATATTTTTGACAAAACGTTCTACAAACCTTGAACAGCACTCTGGACAAATAGCTTTTCCTGGAGGAAAGGTTGAGGATGGTGAAACTTTTACAGAGGCTGCTTTTAGAGAGGCAAAAGAAGAGGTTGGCCTAGATTCTTCGGAATTTAAAATATGTGGATATTTAGATACCTATGAAACAGGTACAGGATATAGAATTTTACCTGTCGTTGGTTTTGTAGACCCTAAGTTTGTTCCTAAAATTAATGAAGGTGAGGTGGCTGAAACATTTGAGGTGCCTTTTGAATTTGTAATGGATAAAAGAAATCATCAGTTGCAATCAGGTGAGTGGAAGGGTGTTGTAAGAAATTTTTACACTATAACTTATCAAGGATATAATATATGGGGTGCAACTGCTGGAATGATTAGAAATTTATATGAAAGGATAAAAGAAATTGATTAGAGTTATTTATTATTTATCAATATTTTTATCACCATTAATTATTTATTTATTTTGGATTTTTCTATCCAAAGGTAAAATTATTGAATTAAAAATTTTTTGGTCTCTTTTAATTGGATTATTTTTAATGGCCATTACTTTATTCTCAACAGCTATTTTTAATAATGTTTCGACTGAAAAAAAATACATTCATCCTGAAGTAATTAACGGTAAGTTAAAAGAAGGCCATTTTATTGAATAAATGACTAATAAAATTCAATATAATTTCCTTAAAGACAAAACATGTAAGAAAATTTTATCTCTTTTGAACAAAAAAGACGATACAACACGTTTTGTTGGAGGGTGTGTAAGAGATTCTTTAATTGGCGTTGAAACAAACGATATTGATATTGCAACAAAATTAGAACCTAATGAAGTAATGAATATTTTAACTTCTGCTTCAATTAAAGTTATTCCTACAGGTATTGATCATGGAACTGTTTCAGTTTTTTCAAAAAATTTTAACTTTGAAATAACTACATTGAGATCAGACATCGAAACAGATGGCAGACATGCTGAGGTTATCTTTTCTAATAGCTGGGAAAAAGACGCATCAAGAAGAGATTTCACAATAAACTCAATTTATTTAAAACAAAATGGAGATATTTACGATCCACATAATGGAATCCAACATTTAAAACAGAAAAAAATTCTTTTTATTGGTGACCCTGATGAAAGAATAAATGAGGATTATCTTCGGATATTAAGGTTTTTTAGATTTAATGCACTTTATGGCAATGATAATTTAAAATTATCTAATAATTCAGTAAAAGCCTGTGCCAAAAATAAAAATAAAATTAAGAAATTATCTTCAGAAAGAATTCACAATGAATTTTTCAAGATTTTAAATTCAACAAATCCATATTTTATAATTAATATTATGAAGAAAATTGGAATTCTTGAAATTTTATTTGAAAAAAAGGTTGAAACAAAATTTTTTAAGAAATTGCTATCAATAGAAAATAAAAATTCTCTGAAAATAGATCAATTTTTAAGATTTGTATCTTTAGCTCCAAATGCAAAAAAAAATCATTTATCTGAATTGAAAATGTTTAATTTTTCAAAAAAAGATAAGAAAAAGTTATTACTTTTAACGAATCAAGAATTGAAAATTCATAATAAATTAGAAAAAAATGACATTGAAAGAATTTTATACTCAATTGATAAACAATCACTGGTTGGTTTAGCTATATTATCTTGGGCTTTAAGCACCAATAAAATAATAAATAAAGAATGGAAATCAATTCTTGATCAAATAAGCAATCTTAAGGTACCTATTTTTCCTTTAAAAGCGAAAGATTTATTGAATTTTGGATTAAAAGAAGGACCAATTATTGGTGAGATTTTTTCAGAAATAGAACAAGATTGGATAGACTCAAATTTTGAGCTTAATAAAGAGGATTTATTATTGAAATCAAAAATGCTTATTAGCAGAAAAGGTCATAATATTTCCTAGTGGACTATTATGTCGCATTATCAAATATTTCCTTTACTTTCTTATAAAGATATTTCATACACAGTATCAAATTAATATATCAGATATTTTAAACATTATTGGTAATTAAAATGACAGATACTAATGACAATCACGATCCTTCCAGAAGAGATTTTCTTTACATTACTACAGCAGTTTTTGGTGCTACTGGAGCAGCAAGCGTTGCATGGCCGTTAATTGATCAATTAAACCCAAGTGCATCTGTTTCTGCCCTTTCGAGCATTGAGGCAGATATTTCTTCAATTCCAGAAGGTGGATCTCTGAAGGTGGCATGGAGAGGGAAGCCTATTTTTATTAGAAGACGTACTAAAGAAGAAATAGAGATGGCTGAAAAAGAAGACTCTGTGGATCTACCACATCCTGAAAAAGACCTGGACAGGGTTAAAAATAAGGAATGGTTAGTTGTTGTTGGTGTATGTACTCATTTAGGATGCATTCCTATTGCTGATAGCGGTGATTTTGGTGGTTGGTTCTGTCCATGTCATGGATCACATTATGATATATCAGGACGAATAAGAAAGGGGCCTGCTCCTACGAATCTAGAAATTCCTCCTTACGAGTTTGTTAATGAAAATATTATTAAGATTGGATAACAAAAATGAATCATGATTATCAATACACTCCTAAAAATGGCTTCTCTAAGTGGTTAGACAAAAGATTGCCATTAATGCGGTTTGCAGATGAAAATCTTCTAAGCTTTCCAACTCCAAAAAATTTAAATTATTTTTATACTTTTGGTTTTATTTTAACAATGTGCCTCGTTACTCAAATTATAACAGGTATTGTTTTGGCAATGCATTATGTACCAAATACATCGTTGGCCTTTGACAGTATTGAACATATTATGCGAGATGTTAACTATGGTTGGTTAATAAGGTATACGCATTCAAATGGAGCATCTATGTTCTTTTTGGCTGTTTTTATTCATATGTTTAGGGGTTTATATTATGGATCCTATAAAGAACCTAGAGAAATCATCTGGATATTAGGTGTTGTTATTTTCTTGCTTATGATAATCACAGGCTTCATGGGATATGTTCTTCCTTGGGGGCAAATGAGTTTTTGGGGAGCAACGGTTATTACAAATCTTGTTGCAACTATTCCTGTAGTAGGTGAGCCTGTTCTTACACTCTTATTGGGTGGATATAGTGTTGATAATCCGACTTTAAACCGTTTCTTTAGTTTGCATTATTTATTACCATTTGTAATTTTTGGTGTAGTTATTCTTCACATTTGGGCTTTGCATGTGACAGGAAATAATAATCCTACAGGAATTGAGGTTAAAGACAGCAAAGATACAATTTCTTTTCATCCTTACTATACAGTAAAAGATCTTTTTGCTTACGTTGTGTTCCTACTAATGTTTTGTTATTTTATTTTCTATAATCCAAACATCTTAGGTCATCCAGATAATTATATTGAAGCCGATCCTATGCTAACTCCTGCTCATATTGTTCCTGAATGGTATTTACTGCCTTTTTATGCAATTTTAAGAGCTGTTCCCGATAAATTAATGGGGGTATTGTTAATGTTTGGCTCAATCGTTGTTTTATTTTTCTTACCTTGGCTTGATACCATGAAGGTTAAATCAGCACGTTACAGACCTTTGTATAAGATATTTTTTCTTTTATTTGTAATTTTTTGTCTTTTATTGGGTTATTTAGGTGCAAAACCACCAGAAGGAATATATTTATTTCTATCTAGAGTGAGTACAATTTACTATTTTGCCTTCTTCCTTGTAATAATGCCTATTTTAAGTCGAATAGAAAAACCATCACCAATGCCAATTGGTATCTCAAACCCAGCTATTAATAATGATGTTTTTGATAGTGGTGGGGGAGCAACAGGCGCACCATCATATGCAATGGATAGCAAATAGGTATTTAATATGAATATTTTTAAAAATATCTTTAAAAATAATTTATTTATTTTTTTTATTTTTATCTTGGTTTTTAATACAAATGTTGACGCCGCTGAAGGAACAACCCTTAAAAATTTAAAACCTGGTTTTTCTTTTGAAGGACCTTTTGGCAAATTCGACAAGGATAGTTTAAAAAGAGGTTATCAAGTTTATTCTGAAGTTTGCTCTTCATGTCATGGCATGAAGCAATTATCATTTAGAAATTTATCACAACCAGGTGGTCCAGAATTTTCTATTGAAAAAGTTAAGGCAATTGCCTCTAGCTATTCTATTGTTGATGGTACCGATGAATACGGTGAACCAATTGAAAGATCAATGTTACCTAGTGATCATTTTCCAAAACCATTTAGTAATAAAGATGAAGCAAAAGCTGCAAATAATGGAGCATATCCTCCAGATTTATCACTTATTGTTAAAGCACGTGTAGACGGATATAACTACCTTTATTCTCTTTTAAAAGGTTATGAAGAAGAAATGCCGGATGATTTGGATATAGGTGATTTAAGTTATAATCCATGGTACCCTGGCGGCGCAATTGCCATGTATCAACCTTTATATGATGAGTCTGTTGAGTACGAAGATGGAACTCAGGCAACTATCGATCAAATGTCATACGATGTTACTAATTTTCTAGCTTGGGCAGCTGAACCAACCATGGAAGAAAGAAAAAGGCTTGGTTTTATAGTAATGGGTTTCTTAATAATCTTTCTTATCTTGATGTATTTAAGTGTAAATAGATTATTTAGAGATGTTCATTAGTTAATTATTAAATCTAAAGTTCATTATATCACCATCCTTAACTTCATACTCTTTTCCTTCTAATCTTATCTTTCCAGCATCCTTAGCTTCATTATAATTTGAGAAATTTATCAGTTCATCATAATTAATAGTTTCAGCTCTAATAAATCCTTTTTCAAAGTCAGTATGAATTTTACCAGCAGACTCTGGAGCCAGTGTATCCTTAGTTATAGTCCATGCCCTAGTTTCTTTTGGGCCGGAAGTAAAGTAAGTAATAAGGTCTAAAGCATTGTAGCCTTCATTAATTAAGGTATTTAAACCTGGTTCAGCTAAACCTAAGGATCTGATATATTCGTCTCTATCTTCATCACTTAATTCAGAAATTTGACTTTCAATACTTGCAGAAATTTTTATTACATTAATTTCTTTATTCAAACCATATTCGTCAATTTTTTTTGAATATTGATTTCCTGATTTAGCGCTCTCTTCATCTACATTACAAACATAGATCATTTTTTTACCGGTTAAGAGAGAAAATTCTTGAAAATATTTCTGATTTTTTTCATCAAGAGATTTAAAATCAAATAAAATATTATTATTTAATTTTTTTAATATTTCTTCAATAAGAATTAATTTTTCTTTAGACTCCTTGTCATTACTTTTCGCTTTTTTTTCTAATGAGGTTTGCCTCTTTTCTAAATTAGCTATATCTGAAAGAAGAAGTTCTGTCTCAATGATTTCAATGTCTTTTATTGGATCAATTTGTCCGTTAACATGTGTAATATTATCATCTTCAAAACACCTCACTACATGGGCAACAGCATCAACCTCTTTTATATTTGAAAGAAACTGATTGCCAAGACCTTCTCCTTGAGATGCACCTTTTACAAGACCGGCAATATCAACAAAGGTTAATCTTGCAGGTAAAATTTTCTGAGATTCATTTATTTTTGATAATACCTCCAACCTTTTATCAGGAACATCAACCTCACCTATATTGGGCTCAATTGTACAAAATGGGTAGTTTTCAGCTTGCGCAGCTGATGTTCGCGTAAGGGCATTAAATAAAGTTGATTTTCCAACATTTGGCAAACCAATTATTCCACAACGAAAGCCCATAATTTACTTTTTAAATTGAAGAATATTCTTTTGGAATTTTTTTTCATCACCTTCAATAAGGGTTGAAATATTTTCAGCGATAGATGTTAATATTTTTTCAAGGGTTTCAGCATCTTCCTTTGATAGGTCTCCTAAGACATGACCAGTTACTTTTTCTTTTTCACCGGGGTGACTAATTCCTATCCTTATACGAAAATAATCAGTTCCAATATTTTCATCTATAGACTTTAGTCCATTGTGACCAGCATGACCTCCGCCTTTTTTAACCCTAACCTGCCCGAAAGGTAAATCAAGTTCATCATGAAAAACAATGATTCTCTCAGGGCCAATTTTATAAAAATTTGAAGCTTCTCTTACAGCTCTTCCTGACTCATTCATAAAGGTTTGAGGTTTAAAAGAGATTAACTTTCTCTCTTCAAGAGAACCCATTGCTGTCCTTCCTAAAAACTTAGTTCTACTTCTTCCAAATTTATGAAAAGCCGATAAAGAATCTAAAGCCATAAAGCCAACATTATGTCTGTTGTTTTTATGTTTTTCCCCAGGGTTGCCAAGTCCAACAAAAAGAATTGTATCGTTTGATAAAGCCAAAGTCTCTAATTATTCCTTTTCTTCTGAATCAGATGCATCTGAACTTGTTTCTTCAGTGCTTTCAGCTTCTTCATCGCCTTCAGCACCTTCCGCAGCCTCAGGAGCCTCGGCATCTGCAGCATCAAGAGCTTCAATTTCTTCCTCACTTTTAGGTGCTGCAATACTAGCTATAGTAATATCTCTATCGGTAATAGCGGAGACAATACCCTCAGGAAGTTTAACATCAGATAAATGGACTGTTGCACCAATTTCAAGACCTGTTAGATCTACTTCTACTAATTCTGGAATATTTGTTGCTGGGCAATCAAGCTCGACTGTGTAGCGACTGACATTAAGGATTCCACCTTCTCTTAAACCTGGTGACTCTTCTTCCGCTGTGAAGCTAACAGAAACTTCAACAGAAATTCTTGCATCAGCACCAAGACGAAGAAGGTCGACATGGATAATGTTTCCTTTAACTGGATGTAATTGAACATCTTTTGAGATTGCTTTAAATTTTTCTCCTTTTGATGTTTCAACATCTATTAATTGAGATAACATTTTTCCTGAATTGTATAACTTTAAGGTTTCAATTGCATTAAGACTTGCTGCTAAGGGTTCTTTTTTATCACCATAAATTATACAAGGTATCTGACCTTTTTTTCTAATTGCTCTCGCTAAAGATTTACCGGTTTCGTCTCTTTCTTCAGCTTTTAATAAGGTGGTTTCTGCCATCCTCTTTCTCCAAAAGTATAATTAAAATTTTTCCTGTGGCGCGTTATAACCCTGCTTTGGAATCAAATCAAGTTAATCGAACAAACTTGATACAGATTTTTCATCAGATATTCTTTTAATTGCCTCTCCAAGAAGCGATGAAATTGAAATAACATCAATTTTATCTGATTTTTTTACAGCATCCGACTCTTCAATCGTATCGGTTATTAATAATTTTGTTAAAGAAGATTTATTAACTCTTTCAACTGCTTTTCCAGAAAGTACTCCATGGGTAACGTAAGAGTATACTTTTGTTGCTCCTTCTCTTATAAGAGCATCAGACGCATTGCAAAGAGTGCCCGCAGAGTCAACTATATCATCAATCATAAAACATTCTTTTCCTTTAACATCACCAATAATATTCATAACTTCAGACTCTCCTGCTTTTTCTCTTCTTTTATCGACTATTGCAAGATCCGCGCCAATCCTTTTAGCTATAATTCGTGCTCTAACAACTCCTCCGACATCAGGCGAGACAACTATTGGTGTGTTGCTGGTTAATTTACTTTTAATATCCTCTACTAAAACTGGTGCTGCAAAGAGATTATCTGTTGGAATATCAAAAAAACCTTGAATTTGTCCAGCATGCAGATCCATTGTTAAAACTCTATTAGCACCAGCTTTATCTATCATATTAGCAACTAGCTTTGAGGTAATAGGTGTCCTTGGTCCCGGTTTTCTATCTTGTCTTGCGTAACCAAAGTAAGGCACAACAGCTGTAATTCTTTTTGCAGATGCCCGTCGAAGGGTATCAATAATAATTAATAATTCCATCAAATTATCATTTGCTGGATAAGAGGTTGATTGGATCACAAAAACATCTTCTCCTCGAACATTTTCTTTCATTTCAACAAAGATTTCGTTATCGGCAAATCTTTTTACATCGCAATTAGAAAGCTCAAGACCAACGTATTTGCTAATATCATTTGCTAATTTTAAATTTGAATTCCCAGTTACTAACTTCATTACAACCCCGTTAATTTGGATTCTTATTCCTTATTTGTGGTTGTACCACAGGTAAATCCTTCAAGCGAGGGGAAATTTTTGGAAGAAAGGGCAATTACTTTGAATAGATTTCCCATTTCTTTGTCGCTCATTAATCTATTTAAACCAATTCTTAGATCTTTTCGTTGATGATCTTTTGCATTTCTCTCAAGAATTCTTAATCTTTGTATAGCACCCATTTCTTCTAAAAATAAACTCTGGGTGTTAGGCCCATAAAAATTAATATTATTTTTCTTAGCTTGTAATTTAATATCTTTAAAATTTACATGACTTGTTAGGTCTACAAAGCCTGGGTCGCTAAGAGGGTTAATTGGCTTATTATCCTTAATTCCTTGAAAGCTATCACCATGGCCATCTAGATATCCGTAATCGAAAAATATTGCTGCTCCCGAATTTTTTTTAATAAAATTTGAAATATTGTTAATTATTTCTCTAACTTTAAAATTAATTTCTATAATAGAGTCCTCTTTTAGATTGACGAAATTACTTGAGATTAATTTTTTTGAAAGCTTTGTAGTTTCATATGAAAAAAACAACTCTTTGTTGTCAGAGTTTACACAAACCTCTTTCCAGTAATTATTTTTTTTAATAAATTGATGAACTGGAAATGTATCTAAGAACTCATTTCCAATAAAAATGGTTGGTTTTTTTGGGATATCGTTGATCTTTTCGAAGTGGGTTGCACCATTTAAGGCTTTTTTTTGTAGTTTTATTAATTCCTCATTAATATCTATAAAAATAAAGTTTTTGATTTTGTTTTTTAGGACTCTATTAATATCTTTTAGTAAAGTACCTCTTCCACCCCCTAAATCAACAATTTGAAAATTATTTGGTTCTTTTAATTTTATCCAAATATCCAAGATCCAGATACCGATAATTTCACCAAAAATTTGTGAAATATCTGGTGATGTTACAAAATCACCTTTAGATCCTAAAGGCATTTTTTTTCTATAATAACCATATTTTTTATCGCTTAGAGATATTTCCATAAAAGAGGCGATTGATATAGGGCCATTCTCAACAATTATATTGTGTATTTTTTCTTTAAGAATATTCATTTTTTATGGAACGAAAAATTAAAATTAAACCTGCAACTAAGAAGGGAAGAGACAATATCATTCCCATAGTTATATTTGGAATAATATATCCAATATGAGAGTCTGGTTCACGAAAGTTTTCTATTATTATCCTTGAGAAAGAATAAAAGAATAAAAAAGTACCGCTAATTAATCCCTTTTTCTTAAGTCCATTATTAAAGACCATCACTAACAAAATAATAAATAAAATTAAACCCTCCAAACCAGCTTCATATAATTGGCTAGGGTGTCTTGGATTAATACCTGCGTTTGGAAATATTACCCCCCAGGAAAAATTTGTTTCTTTTCCCCATAATTCACCATTAATAAAGTTAGCAATTCTCCCAAAGAAAAGACCTATTGGCACCACTGCACAAATAACATCGCCGGTTTCTAATACTGGAATTCTGTAATATTTTGAATAAGATATGATTGCTACAATTACTCCAATAGCACCCCCATGAAAAGACATCCCGCCTTCCCATAAAGATAAAATCAATAAAGGATTATTGATGTAGAAATCAAAATTGTAAAATATTACATACCCTAATCTTGCCCCAAAAATAATACCGAATACTATCCAAATAAAGATTTCATCAATATTTCTTTTTGTAATCAATAATTTACATGCTTCTTTTTTCTTTTCAATTATTTTCAGAGCATAAAAAAGACCTAAAACCATTCCTGCCATGTATGCAAGACCATACCAATAGACGTTTATTGGACCAATTGAGAAGGCGATTGGATTAATATCTAAAATATAATTTTCCATATAGAAATTTATACATATTTATAACATTAATTTGAAATTTTTTATTATTATTGGCTATTATCTTTTTTCAATTTGTAGTATCATATTTATTTCTAACTACTATATATGGTAATTTATGGCATTAGCAAAAAACATTCAAATTCTCGAACACCCCCTCGATACTGTTGAAATCGTAGCAAGTTTAAGAGATTGGACATACGAAAGAAGTGAAACTGAAGTATCTATACTTGCTAAAGGTAAATGGTCAGACTATCAAATTTCAGTTACATGGGTTGATGACTTTGAGGGTATTAATATTGTATGTGGATTTGATCTGAAATTTCAAAATAGACACAAAGATAAAATTCTTGAATTAGTATCATCTATTAATAATCAAATGTGGCTCGGACACTTTGATGTCTGGTCTGATGAAGGTATAGTTTTATATAGAAATACATCTTTATTTAATAGAGATAATATCTCTCAAGATCAGCTAGATAATGTTATGGTTAGAGCAGTATCTTCTTGTGATCAATTTTTTCCAGCTTTTCAATATATTTTATGGGCAGGTAAAAATTCAAATGAAGCTCTGGAGGCTGTTCTTTTTAATACTGAAGGTGAGGCTTAAAATTATTGGATAATGGATGATTCTCAAAAATTATTAATCATTGGTCTAGGGAAAATGGGTGGTAGTTTATTAGAGGGATTAATCTCAGAAAAATTACCTAATATAGAAATATCTGTTATCGAACCTCATCTAAATGAAACCAATAAAGACATGGTAATTAAAAATACCAATCATTATTCATCAATTGATAAAATAAATAGTTTTGATTTTGATGTAATTATTTTTGCTGTAAAACCACAAATTGTGAAAGACGTATGTGAACAAATATCATTACTTTCTAGTGGAAAACATTTTTCTATAATATCAATCTTAGCAGGGACAAAAGTAAAAACATTTGATAGTTTTTTTAAAAACTATCCAATAATTAGGACTATGCCTAATTTAGCTGCTTCCGAGGGAAGCAGTATCACTGCTTTGTATGGAAATAGTTTTATCGATAGTGATTTTAAACTGCTAACTGAAAATATTTTTTCTAAAATAGGTGAATATTTTTGGATAAATAATGAAGATGATATTGACATTATAACAGCCATATCAGGTTCGGGTCCTGCTTATTATTTTTATCTAACTGAGTGTTTGAGCTCTATTGCCAAAGAAATGGGGTTAGAAAAAATTGACACTAATAAATTAGCAAAAATTGTGGCAAAAGGATCATCTGATCTTATGATGTCCTCTAGCAAAACAGCAAATGAATTAAAAGAAAATGTTACATCAAAAGGTGGAACAACAGAGGCTGCCTTTGAAATATTAGAAGGCTCTCAAAAGACTTTTTACACTCTCTTAAAAAGTGCAATCAAAAATGCAGTAAAGAGGAGTAAGGAATTAAGTAATTAAGAATTCTTTGGGAGTTGAATTTCAACTTTTAGACCACCAATTATACTTTTTGACAAGCTAAGATTTCCATCAAGCGTTTTTATAATATCTTGTGAGATTGATAATCCAAGGCCAGACCCTGCTATATTTTGATTTCTTGATGAGTCAAGTCTTTGAAATGGCTTTAAAGCTTTTTCATAATCTTTTTCATTTATCCCAGGTCCATCATCTTCAATGTTAATATTTATTTCATAATTTGTTTCTGAGAGACTAATAATAATTTGATCACCATAAGCTTTCGCATTATTTACAAGGTTAATAATGCATCTTTTTAGAGCAATATATTTACACTTATGATTAATATGATTTTCACTTGAAGATTTAAAAATTATTGATTTATTTTTCTCTTTACTTGTTTCGGTGATTTCTTCAATCATTTCATTAATATTAACAATTGAATTTTCTTCGCTTGATACTGTTTGTGAAAAATCTAAATAGGTTTCTAGCATATATTGCATTTCATCAACGTCTTTAAGCAATTCTTCACTTTCCTTATTTTTTGAAAGCATTTCTAATTGTAGCCTTATCCTAGTTAGGGGTGTTCTCAAGTCATGACTTACACCTGCTAGCATTAGAGTTCTTTGTTCAATAAATTTTTCTATTCTTTCTTGCATTTTAATATATGCATCTGCGGCTTTTCTAACTTCTGAAGCACCGGAAGGTTTAAAGTTTTCAATTTTCTGACCCATTCCAAACGACTCAGCTGCTTTAGCAAGCTTTTCTATAGGTTTAATCTGTTGTCTTAAAAATAGTATGGCTATTGATAAAATTAGTATTGAAGATATGACCATCCATACTAAAAAAATATGACTATTTGTTGCATATACATTTCTTCTAGGTATCAAAAATTCAATAACATTAGAATTTGTAGGAATCTTTATTATAACTCTTTTCTGTGCTGGAAAATCTTTAACCCAAGTTTCTGTTCCCAATCTCTCTTCAATTTCTTTCACTAGGGTTCTTTCAACAATTGTTTTTGGAATATTTTTATCTTTTGTTATTTCTTGATTAGGATAAAAATTGATTGATATGTCATAAAATTCCTTTGCAAACGAGGTAATAGTCTCAAGCTCAGTACCTTTTTGCATTTCAATAATCATTCCAATTTCAGAAACAACTGATGAGGATAATTTTTTAGTTACTAGTTGCCAATGTCTTTCCAAGAAAACAAAAGTCAAAATTGCTTGTAAAACAACTATTGGTGCAATTATTATTATTAATGATCTAGTGTATAGACCGTTTGGTGAAATTTTTTTTAATTTTTTAAATATCGGTATGTCAATTTTCATTATGAATTAGGTCTTAAAATATAACCTTTTCCTCTAACGGTTTGTAGCCAAATTGGCATAGTAGGGTCATCCTCAATTTTTTTTCTTAACCTATTAATTCCAACATCTATTGCTCTTCCTGGCTCATCAATTCCTGCTAATTCTTCTCTACTAATTGGAATGCCCGGACTTTTCGCCAATGCTATTAATAATTTTAACTCTTGCTCAGTTAAGTAAACTCTTTTTCCAGATTTTGTAAAATCCCTAGTTTCGATATTTAGAGTAAATTCTCCAAAATTAATTTCTGGATTTAAAATTTTATCATTATTTGATCTTTTTAAAATTGAATTTATTCTAAGTAAAAGCTCTTTTGGATTAAATGGTTTGGTAACATAATCATCAGCACCTATTTCTAATCCTTCAATTTTAGAATCAATCTCAGATTTAGCAGTCAATAAAATTATAGGTGTTTGAGATGTCTCTCTTATTTGATTAGTGAATTCAAATCCATCAATCTCAGGCATCATTACATCTAAAATAATAAGATCGAAATCTAAGATCTTCATTTTTTTATGCGCTGTGATAGCTGAGTCAGCTGTTGATATAATAAAACCTTCGTTAACAAGATATTCTTTTAGTAATGTCCTTATCCTCTCATCATCATCAACAACAAGGAGATTCTTTAGGTTATTTTTATCAATATCTATCTTATTCATAATTTATTAATAGTATAATAATATAATTTATAAAATATTTTAAATTTCTATTTATTTTTTATTATCAATTATATTGACTACATTAAATCTCAATGATACCGATTTTTAGTATACTGATAAATTTTTTTTTGGACTGGGAGATTATAAATTGGCTGAATCTATGGAAAATCGTGAAGGTTTAATCTGGTTTGATGGAGAATTTGTCGACTGGAAAAATGCCAATATTCATATTCTCAATCATGGCCTTCATTATGCAAGCTCTGTTTTTGAAGGTGAAAGATCTTATTCAGGAAAAATTTTTAAAGTTAGAGAGCATACAGAGAGACTTTTTAGTTCTGCTGATGCTCTTGATTTAAAAATACCTTATTCTATTGATCAAATTATAGAGGCCTCATATGAGGCTATCAAATTAAATAATCTTGAAGATGCTTATTTAAGACCAATTGTTTGGCGAGGTTCTGAAATGGGAGTTTCTGCTCCTGATGCTCCAGTGCATTGCGCAATTGCTGTTTGGGAATGGCCCTCATATTTCACCCCAGAGGAAATTTTGAAGGGTATAAAAGTAACACTATCAGAATGGAAAAGACCCTCTCCAGAGACAATTCCCTGTAAAGCAAAAGCCGCAGGTTTATATATGATATGTACGCTTGCTAAACAAAAAGCAGAGTCTAAAGGTTTTTCTGATGCTCTAATGCTTGATTATAGAAATCAAATTGCAGAAACAACTGGAGCAAATATATTTTTTATCAATGACAATGAAATCCACACCCCTACACCTGATTGCTTTTTAGATGGTATTACAAGAAGGACAGTAATTGAAATAGCAAAAGATCATGGTTTTAAAATAGTTGAGAGGGCTATGTTTATTGAAGATTTAAAAGGCTTTGAGCAGTGCTTCATAACTGGAACAGCTGCCGAAGTAACACCTGTTTGCGCTATAGATGATCAAGAATTTATCGTTGGAGATGAAATTAAAAAAATTTCCTCATCTTATATTAACCTTGTTAATAATTGGTCTGGTGATTAAATATTTATGTCGAGATCTTTTTTGTTTTGTTCAACCCAATAGGATTCCTTGTTTGTATGCTCTTTTTTCCAAAATGGAGCATTTATTTTTAAAAAATCAATAATATATTCATTTGCTCTAAAGGCATCTTTCCTATGTTGCGTTTGTGTTATAATGAGAACAATTGGTTCATTGACATTTAATTTTCCAAATCTGTGAATAATCAAACATTGGCTAAGGCCCCATTTATCAAAGGCTTTCTTTGCTGTTTCTTTTAAAACTTTTTTTGCCATTTTTGGATAATATTCAATTTCTAATTTTTCTAATTCTTCCCCTGAATTAAGATCTCTAACAGAACCAAGAAAACAGACAACAGCTCCATCTACTTTATTTTTTTGAAAATTTTTTATCTCTTCTCCAAAATTAAAATCACTGGATTGTATTCTTATATCGATCATTACCCACCTGTAACTGGAGGAAAAATTGCAATTTCTTTAGTTTTGGAAATCTTATAGTCCATATCTGCTAGCTCTTCGTCACAAGCAATAAGAAAATCATAATTTTCAAAAACATTATAATAAATTTTATTATACTCTTTCAGAAACGACACCATATCATTTACTGTTATTACATCTTCAGGGAAAGTTATGTTTTCCTCTTCTTTCCCCATCAACTCTCTTATTTTTGCAAAAAAAATAATTTTCATTTTATTTTCTCTTTAGAAAATCTGCAGCTAATCTGAAATAATTAAACCCTGTACTTATTGACATTATTGCTGATAACCAAAGTAAAATTGAAATTATTAGATATAAATAAAAAGCATTATTTTCAATTACCGGAAAAAGAATAAAACCAGAAATTGAAATAAATTGTATCGTAGTTTTCCATTTTGACTGATTGGTGACATCAACTTTTATTGATTTATTACCTAAATATTCTCTAAGACCAGAAATAAAAACTTCTCGATATATGATTATTAGAGCAGGCAATATATTTAAACCACTAAGAATGGAATTTTTCATGAGAGCTATTAATATTGAAATAACTAAGATTTTATCAGCTATAGGATCAAGCATTTTTCCTAATTCACTTACCTCATTATTTTTTCTTGCATACCAGCCATCAAAAAAATCAGTAATACCTGCTAAACAAAAAAGAATAAAACTAAGTAAATACGAAAATTTGCTTGGAGAAATAATAATTAAAGATGTGATTATTATTGAAAGAAGAATTCTTGTTAATGTTAAAAAATTTGGCATTTTTCCAACTTATAATTTATTCGTTAAACCAATGAAAGATCTTATTGGCCATATTTAAAGAGATACCATCTACAGCGGTTAATTCCTCAGCCCTTGCTTGACTAATCGCTCTTGCTGATCCAAAGAAATTAAGTAAAGCCTTCTTTCTTTTTAATCCAATACCAGGTATCTCATCAAGAGGATTCTTTGTAAATTCTTTCTTTCTTTTAGCCTTGTGAGTACCAATTGCAAATCTATGCGCTTCATCACGAAGTCTTTGAAGATAAAAGAGCATTGGATCATTTGGTTTAAATAGATATGGCTTATTTTTATTTGTATAAAATTTTTCTCTTCCAGCATTTCTTTTCTCCCCCTTTGCAATTGAAATGATTTTAACATCAGTTATTTCCAACTTATCAAGTGCTTTTTTTGTTGAGGTATATTGACCTCTACCTCCATCAATAAGAATGATATCAGGGTATTTTGATCGATCGAATGATTGATTTTTACTAATTTTTTTAAATCTTCTTTCTATTACTTCATTCATCATTGCAAAGTCATCATTTGTTTTTGCACTTTTTATATTAAATTTCCTATATTCACCCTTATCTAGACCCTCTTCTGTAGCTACAACCATAGCTCCAACAGCGTAAGAACCTTGAATATGGCTATTATCGTATATTTCAATTCTTTTTGGGGCTTTATCTAATTCAAAAGCTTTTTGAAGTAACAAAAGATTTTTCTTATTACTAAGTAAATTATTTTGATATCTTTGGAGAGCATTTTTTGAATTTTCTAAAGCGTGATTAATTATTTTTTGCCTTTCACCTTTCTGGGGTTTGATAATTTTTATTTTTCTTTTTTCTTTTTTTGAAAAAGTTACAGAAAGGAGTTTTTTCTCGTCAAAATCATGACTTATCAATATTAATTTTGGTATTGGTTTATTTTGATAAAATTGGGGGATAAATGACTGAAGAATATCTTTTTCAGAAACATCATTTGTATGAATTGGAAAATAAGCCTTATTTCCAAGGTTTCGCCATGATCTAAAGAAAAATACCTGGACACATGATTTGTTATTTATTTTACTTACAGAAAAAACGTCAGCTTCTTCTAGAAATTGAGGGTTAATAGTATCTGATTTACTCATATTAGCTAATGCACTTATCCTGTCTCTGTATTGAGCGGCAATTTCATATTCTTTATTTTTTGAAGCATTTTGCATTTTATTGGATAGCTTTTTTTGAATTGCAGTTGATTTGCCGCTAAAAAATTTTCTTACATCATTCACTATTTCTTTATAATCTTCCTTACTAATTTTACTTCCACACGGGCCAGAACAACGTTTTAGGTGATAATTTAGGCATGGTCTATTACCAGCTTCCACCTCTCTATCGCTACAAGAACGAAGAAGGAATACTTTTTGAAGAGTATTCAAAGTACTATTAACCGCTCCAGGATTTGCAAAAGGACCATAATAGTGACCGGGTCTAGTTCTTGAACCACGATGTTTTTCTAGTCTTGGGAAATCATGTTCAGAGGAGATAAAAATATATGGAAAGGTTTTATCATCCCTGAGCATTATATTATATCTTGGTTTTTTTTCTTTAATTAAATTAAGTTCAAGAAGGAGCGCATCCATTTCTGTTTCTGTAATAGTAATTTCAACATCCTTTATAAGACTTATCATCTTTGTAATGCGATTATTATTACCTGTTGGTCTGGCATAACTTAAAAGTCTTTTTTTTAAGTTCTTTGCTTTTCCAACGTAAAGAACATTTTTTTTATCGCCAAGCATCCGATAAACACCAGGTTTTTCAGGCATATCAATAATTTTTTTTTGAAGAATCTCTCTTCCAGAAATCTTACTTTTTTCTAAAATTTTATTTTTCATAATCTCTTATTAATTATATTAGAAATATTATTTAAATAACAGCCTGTGGATAACTATGTTGACAACTTAGTTATTTGAGTAAAAGCAATCAAAATAATAGAAATTTTTAATTTATTTATATATATTTTGTAAGTAATTGAATTATAATATTAATTTAGTTAATTTTAATAATTTATTTATTTTTTCTAAATTAATTAGCCATTTCACTTTTAAAAAATTTTAGCTGTTAACAAGTAAAATATTTTATAAAAAATAATACCTAACTTATTGTTTAATATAGAAAGTTATTTTTTTATGGTTAGTCTTTAAAATTTTTATTCTCTTTTTTTATCCAGTCTAAATGTTCTCCACCATCAAGGGTAATCATTTGCCCAGTAAAGGAGGGTATATCAATTATAAACTTTACAGCCTGATATATTTCTTCAGGATTTGAACCCACCATTAAAGGTGTTGATCGAGATTGATTTTCAAAATCTTTTTTTGATTGTCTTGCTCCTTGAAGAGTTGGTCCTGGACCAATTGCGCATACTCTAATTTGTGGGCTTAGAGCTTGAGCTAATGTTTGAGTTAACCACATAAGGGATTGTTTTGATGATGTATATGAAATAAATTCTGGGTTAGGAAAAAATATTCTTTGATCAATTATATTTATAATTAAGCCTGGTGCATTTTTTTTCATTTGTTTGCTAAAGTCTTTTGATAAAAAAAGAGGGGCTTTTAAATTGATATTATTATGACTATCCCATGAATCAATATTAAGAGTTGCAATATTATCATTTTCAAATTTAGAAGCATTATTAATTAACAAGGATAGGTTGCCAAATTTCTTCTTAGATTTTTCAATTAAATTTTTAACAGAACTATAGTTATTTAAATCGCACTTAATAATTTCTGCACTTCCTTTGCTCTCAATAATTTCGCTTTTAAGTTTTTTTGCAGCTATATTATTTTTATTATAGTGAATTACCACTTTCCAACCATCACGTGCGAGATTTTTTGCAATTTTTTTACCAATCCTTTTTGCCCCTCCTGTAATAAGAGCTACTCCAG
>Ga0208130_1000292_pt1 | contig 26955 bp, 28 predicted proteins | sample ETNtaG_31_FD_185771 | JGI IMG/M metagenome (GOLD analysis project Ga0208130, IMG submission 185771) | Marine microbial and viral communities from oxygen minimum zone, Eastern Pacific Ocean - ETNP201310SV78 (SPAdes) (version 2) | ecosystem: Environmental > Aquatic > Marine > Oceanic ... | reverse complement strand
AATTGCCACATCAAAACCCTTTTGAGCCAGAGCAATAGCTGAGGCTTTACCAATTCCTCGGCTAGCACCAGTGACTACTGCAGTTCGTCTTTCCATAGAAGCTTGAATCTATTTTAGACCGGCGTTGCTATCAATTAGATTCCATAAATCTTCAACATGCCGTTGTTCAGTCCAGGTTGATCCAATTGAAACACGAATATAAGCCACATCATCGGTGACAGATGGAGTGACATATGCTGAACCACTGGCATTGATTGCATCAGCTAATTTCCTTGTTGCATCATTGCCATCAGTGTGACGAAAGCACACCAACGCTAATGTTCGCGGGGCTGCAAGTTCTAATCTTGAGTCGTTAAGAACCTTGGACTCAAGTTCTTTCGCCCAAGCTACATGGGATCTTATGAACGTTCGCAAATTTTCCGCTCCGTAGGACCGAAGGACGAACCAAAGTTTCAAAGCTCTAAAGCGCCTGCCCAAAGGTACATGCCAATCCCTGTAATCAATAGCAGCTGGATTGTCCTCCGTTTCGTTACGGAGATACGGTGGCAAAATACTCAAAGTTTCTATTAATTTTGAACGGTCAGCAACCCAAAAGACCGAACAATCAAAATTTGTCAAGAGCCACTTGTGTGGATTAAATGTGTAGCTATCGACGAGCTCGACGCCGTCTTGAAGTTCTCTGAACTCAGGGCAGATCATTGCACTACCAGCGTAAGCAGCGTCAGCGTGGTGCCACATTCCGTTCTCCGAAGCAATCGCAGCTATTGCACGGATAGGGTCCATCGCTGTCGTATTTGTTGTGCCAACTGCTGAGCAGACCCATGCTGGGATGAGGCCAGAATCAATATCATCACGAACTATTTGTTCGAAAGCATTAGCATCAATCCCGAACGTGTCAGTTACAGGAACCGATCGAATGTGCTTAAATCCAGCTATTCGAGCCCCCTTTTCGATAGAGGAATGGGCCTGAGAAGAGCCGTAGGCAACGAGTGAATTCGCATCTGCGCCAGACAGCTCAAATTGATGCCTTGCAACAGCAAGAGAGAGGTGTGTCGAATCTGATGCGCTCATTTGGATAACACCCCCTCCAGGGCCCTCATCCAAACGCCAGGAAGATGGAAGCCCAAGAAGGTCGACAAGCCAATCTAAAACCGTATTCTCTATCTCAGTCGCAGCTGGAGCCGTCGACCACATCATTCCCTGCGTTGCTAAACCCGCAGCCACGAACTCACCTAAAGCAGATACAGGTGATGCACCCGAAGGGAAAAAAGCATACCAGCCGGGATGCTGCCAGTGAGCTACGCCAGGCATGACGACCCTATCAAGATCAGCAATAATCTCTTCCATTGACTCGGCTCTCTCTGGAGCCGAAACTGGAAGCATGTTCCTGATATCGCCAGGCTCTATAGAGGGAAGTACCTGATACTGATCAACGTTGTCAAAGTATTCCGCTAGCCAATCAACAACACGGTATCCGTATTCTTGAAATTCAGCTTTAGATAAATGGATATTGGAAAGGTTGTCAGTCATATTTGGTAAGTGTAACGAAGGACGCATCAAGTAGGGCAGAGAAAGCTGCAGGAACTATGCGGATTTCCTGACCTCTTTTCCCAGCGCTCACATATATTGAGTCCATTGATAAAGCTATTTTCTCCACAAATGTCCGGTGGCGGCGGCTTTGACCGAAAGGAGAAATACCGCCCAAGACGTATCCAGTTCTTCGCTCAGCGACTTTACCATCTGCCATAGAGGCTTTTTTAACTCCAGCCGCTTTCGCCACGGCTTTTAAATTCAGAGAAGATGAAACCGGTATCAAACATACAACGAACTCACCTGTATTTAATTCAGACATCAAAGTTTTAAACACAGCCTCGCCGTTCAGCCCTAATTTACTTACAGCTTCGCCTCCATAACTCCCGACAGAAGGGTCATGTTCATAATGTAAAAGCTCATACGCAAACCCCGCATCCTCTAATTCTGAAATCGCAGGGGTCATGACATGATCTTAAAGCAAAACCTATTAGACAGGAATTCCGCTGTCTTATTGAAAAAATTGCAAAAAGCAGGCTATATTCCATAGCAAATAGGGGAGGTTATATGTCAATAGTTGGAGCTAAGGTAATCCGTAAAGAAGACCCCAATCTTCTTACAGGCAGAGGTCAATTCGTCGACGATATTCAACTGACAGGGACAACCCATATGGCATTTGTCCGAAGCACAGAAGCACACGCACTGATCAAAGGTATTGACGTCTCTGCAGCATTAGAATGCGAGGGAGTGATCGGAGCGTGGACAGCAGCTGACCTTGAGCTTCCACCCTTGCCAGGTGTTCCGGGACTTGAGAGGCCAGCGCTGGCCATTGACAAAGTTCGCTTTGTTGGAGAAGCAGTCGCAGTAGTCGTGGCTGAAAACAAATATGCAGCAGCAGATGGAACAGAACTAGTAATAGTTGATTATGAACCGCTCGGAGCAGTAACAAGCATAAAAGAGGCAACTGCAGAAAATGCGCCACTTCTATACGACGAGCTAGGTTCAAATACAGTCGCAGAAGTTCCAACAGAAGACGACCACCAAGCTATCTTTGATGCTGCACCGCACACAGAAACAATCAAACTTATCAATAATCGTTGCACTGCAGCTCCTATCGAAACAAACGCATGTCTGGCAGACTACGGTCCTGCAGGTCTTACTGTTTGGGCTAGTTTTCAAGCCCCGCATCATTTACGAAACCGAATCAGTGCGTGGCTTGACATCCCTCAAGATCAATGTCGCGTCATCACTCCCGATGTCGGCGGAGGATTTGGTCAAAAAATTAATTTCACTCCAGAGTTTTTCGTTGCCCCAGTTCTTTCAAAGATCCTCAATCGCCCGGTGAAATACTCTCAAACAAGAAGTGAAGCCATGACTTCCATGTATCACGGAAGAGCTCAAGAGCAAGAAGTAAGTGTGGCATTTGATAACGACGGAAAGATTCAGGCTCTGAAAGTTTTTGCTTCTCAAGATATGGGTGGATATGCCGATGGAACTGGAATGGGAATGCCAGTGCTAACAACTGCAATGTCTGCAGGGTGTTATGTGATCCCCAATGTTTCGATTGCATGGAGAAATGTTTTGACGAACACAACTCCAATCGCTGCCTACAGAGGAGCCGGACGACCCGAGGCCACATACCTCATCGAGCGCGCAATGGACCATATCGCGTACAAACTTGACATGGACCCCACCGAGGTGCGCCGGCGAAACTACATCCCTAAGGACAGTTTTCCCTATCCAACCCACTCAGAACTAGCCGTCTATGACAGTGGAAATTTTGAAGGAGCTCTGGACGAACTACTCAATATCATGGATTATCAAAGTCTAAGAGAAGAACAGGCTGCCAACCGAGAAAATCTGGAGAAGCCGCTTTTGGGAATAGGATTTTCAAGCTGGCTGGAGATTGCAGGATTCGGCCCACCTGGTTCTCTCGAAGGTTTCGGTCACCTTGGGTCGTGGGAATCAGTTCAAATACGAATTCAACCCGACGGATCTGCGATTATCTATACCGGAGCTTCCCCACACGGGCAGGGTACAGTCACGACTTTCGCACAGATTGCTTCAGAGTATCTTGGCATTGACTATGAAAAAATTTCTGTACGCCATGGCGACACTGCAACTATTCCACAAGGAATTGGAACAATGGGATCTCGGCAAGTTGCTGTAGGAGGTGAAGGTGTAAAAAACGCCTCGCTCAAGATTGTTGAAAACGCTAAATCAATAGCGGCCCATAAACTTGAGGCAAACCCAGAGGATATTGAAGTTGCAAATGGGAGTCTCTTCGTCAAAGGAACCCCAAGTAAAAACCTCACCTGGGCTGAAGTCGCTACGTTCAGCTTCCAACGCTTAGAACTCCCAGAAGATATGGACCCCGGATCACTTGATACTACAATTCTCCAAGAAGTACCGAACTTTAGCTTTCCATCGGGAGCCTACGCGTGCGTAATAGAAATCGACAGGCAAACAGGGGATGCCAGAATACGTGACATGTACCTTGTGGATGATTGCGGAACAGTTATAAATCCATTGTTAGCTGAAGGACAGGTACATGGGGGAGTCGCACAAGGCATAGCACAAGCGCTATACGAAGAGTTTAGCTATGACGAAAATGGACAGCCCACAACCGCAACGTTCATTGATTACCTTATGCCAGGGGCGCCCGACCTACCCTCATATAAATCTGGCAGAATAAACACCCCAAACCCGAATAATTCATTGGGTGCGAAAGGAATAGGGGAGTCTGGTTCAGTAGGAACGCCACCTGCAGTGATGAACGCAGTGGTTGATGCCGTAAGGCACTTAGGTGTTACTCATATTGATATGCCAGCAACCCCTCAGAAGATCTGGGAAATACTCCAAGGAGGATCTAAATGAGTTACCCAATATCAGTAAATATCAACGGAAACGCATACGATAAATCCGTTGACCCTCGAACACTGCTCGTACATTTTATACGTGAGGAATGCGGGTTAACTGGAACACACATAGGCTGTGACACATCAAACTGTGGAGCTTGCACGGTGCTCCTCGATGGAAACGCTGTTAAGTCTTGCACGGTGCTAGCAGTGCAAGTAAATAACCACGAAATAACGACTGTTGAAGGTCTCGCAAATGACGATGGATCTTTCTCTCCAGTTCAAGAAGGCTTTAGGCAAGAACACGGATTGCAATGTGGATATTGCACTCCCGGAATGTTAATGGCAGCAACAGCTCTGCTTGATGAGATACCTGATCCAACCGAACAGGAGATCCGAGAAAACCTTGAAGGGAACCTATGCAGATGCACAGGTTACGAAATGATCGTCCGCTCAGTTCAGTGGGCAGCACAAAATCCCGATGGAATACCAGTACAGATAGGGGAAAGCTCATGATCCCAGCAAAGTTTGACTATAAGCCAGCAGAATCAAAAGAAGAAGCTTTATCGTTACTTGCAGAATATGGAGATGAAGCAAAATTATTAGCCGGAGGACATTCCTTACTTCCTCTCATGAAATTGAGATTAGCTACACCTGAAGTCCTCATTGATATCGGAGCAATAGAAGACCTCTCATACATTGAAGACAAGGGAGATGTCGTAGCTATTGGTGCCCTTACTAAGCATCGGCAGGTAGAACAATCTAACATTCTGAAAGAACACATTCCATTACTTGCCCATACAGCAAGCCATGTAGGGGATCCGCAAGTTAGAAACCGAGGAACCATAGGGGGATCCCTTTGTCACGGTGACCCTGCTTCTGACCTCCCAGCTGCCATTCTCGCCACACGAGCTACGCTGGTGATTTCAGGACCCTCGGGGGAGAGACAAGTTGAATCCGATGCTTTCTTCACTGATTTTTGGGAAACTGAAGTTCAAGAAGATGAACTTCTAACTGAAATCATTGTCCCCAAATACACGGGAGAAAGCTGGGCGTACCAGAAATTTAACCGCCGATCTCAAGATTGGGCAATAGTCGGTTGCGCACTTCAGGCAGGTGACAATCCCGGCATCGGTATGGTCAACATGGGATCTACGCCGGTCAGAGCAGCAGACGCAGAAAATGCTCTGAAATCTGGCGGCTCACCCAAAGAAGTTAGTGAGTTAGCAGATTCAGGGCTTACGCCGCCCACAGATATTCATGGAAACGAATCATACCGAAGAGACCTGGCTAAAGTCCTCCTCCAAAGGGCTTTAGAAAACCAGTCCTGAGGTAAAAAGCATAAGCAGTTCATTGAACGACTACTATCTACTTATATGGATTTAGGTATATCGGGAAAAACAGCTCTGGTTTCAGCATCTTCCGCCGGATTAGGTTTTGCCTCTGCGCTTGCACTAGCAGAAGCAGGTTGCAAAACAGTAATATCTGGAAGAAATGAAGAACGATTAATGCATGCCGCAGGCAAGATCCCAAACTCGATTCCAGTTATCGCAGATGTTTCAACTGTGAAGGGATCACAAGCGCTCGTTCAAGACGCAAAATCACAACTTGGAACCAACATTGACATCCTAATAACAAACGCTGGAGGGCCTCCCACTGGTACCTTCGCATCAACAGATGTTGACCAGTACTTGACAGCGATTGAATTGAACCTCATGTCCGTTGTCACAATGTGTAAAGAAACTGTTCCAGACATGCAAGAAAAAAAATGGGGCAGAGTACTAGCGATAACTTCAATATCTGTTCGGCAACCAATTCCAAATATCATGCTTTCAAACACAGCCAGAGCAGGAGTTACCGGATTCTTAAAAACCATGGCACTAGAAACAGCATCCGATGGAGTAACTGTGAATTCAATACAGCCTGGACTCCATGCAACAGATCGTGTCCTGGAAGTGTACGGCAAAGAGAATATGAAAGACCTCGCCAAGACTGTGCCCGCTCAAAAGATAGGGTCAGCGGATGACTTTGGCAAGATCGCAGCTTTTTTATGTTCTGAACAAGCAAACTTCATTACCGGAGCGGCGATACCAGTAGCGGGCGGAACCTATGGGGGATTGCAATAACGACCACAGCGGTTCGCCCTGCTTTAGGAGACACTATAGGCTAAATGCATATGGAAGAAGCACCCTGGCGTACAATACCCGAACTTATTGAATACTCTGCTACCGCATACGGAAGCGATCAGGCTCTTGTTGATGGTGAGTTCCAGTTATCTTTTATTGAGCTCAAAGACGAAATCTTTAAGTCAGCGAATGCGCTTATAGAAACAGGTGTCAAGCCAGGGGATCGAATTGGCATTTGGGCACCCAACACATGGGAATGGGTTATAGCTGCGTTAGGAGTTCATGTAGCAGGAGGAGTCTTGGTGCCCATTAATACTCGTTTTAAAGGGAAAGAAGCTTCGTATGTCATCACCAAAGCAAATGTTTCACTGCTTTTTACAGTTGCAGATTTTCTTGAAACAAACTACGTAAAATTGCTAGAGGGAACAGATGCAGAGTCACAATTACAGGAAATCGTAGTCCTTAAGGGGAACGCCGATAAAGGATCAACCTCCTTCACTGATTTCCTGAGTAGAGCAAACGACTCCAGAGTCCGCGAAGTTCAAGAAAGATCAGAGGGCGTCAGCGGTGAGGACCTGTGCCATATCATGTTCACAAGTGGGACAACTGGCGCACCCAAAGGCGCAATGCTGAAGCACTCAGCAGTCGTCCGAGGCTACAACGATTGGGCAGATATTATTGGGCTTCAAGCAAGGGATCGATATCTAATCGTAAACCCTTTTTTTCATTCCTTTGGACTCAATGCAGGCATCCTCGCATCTTTAATGAAGGGTGCCTGCATGCTTCCTCATCCCATCTTTGACGTACAACAAGTAATGGAAAGAGTCCCGCAGGACAAAATAACTATGCTCCCGGGTCCTCCTGCCATTTACCAAACGATATTAAATCATCCTGACTTGGAAACATTTGACATGACAACACTACGACTTGCCGTGACCGGAGCAGCAGCAATACCTGTTGAAATGATAATTCAGATGCGAGAGCGATTAGGGTTCCAAAAAATAGTCACCGGATACGGGCTGACAGAAGGTTCAGGTCTTGCAACCATGTGCCGCCATGACGATGACCCAGAAACAATAGCTAAAACTTCTGGACGGGCTATGCCGGGGATGGAAATCAAAATAGTCGACGACAATGGTACAGAACTTGAAAGGGGCCAACCAGGAGAAATAACAGTAAAGGGTTACAACATCATGGTCGGGTATTTAGACGACCCTGATCAAACCAGTGAGACAATTACAGAAAACGGTTGGCTCCTTACAGGAGACATAGGTGTAATGGACAATCATGGGAATATCGCAATAACAGATAGAAAAAAAGATATGTACATTAATGGAGGATTTAATGTTTATCCCGCCGAGGTTGAATCAATAATGCTCCAACACGCACAAATCGGACAAGTCTCCGTAGTGGGTATTCCTGACGAGAGAATGGGTGAAGTCGGCTTCGCATTCATCGTGCCCACTTCCGGTGAGACACCCAAACCAGCTGAAATAATAGAGTGGTGCAGGCAGGAAATGGCTAATTACAAATGCCCACGAGAGGTGGCTTTGATTGATAATCTCCCTTTAAATGCTTCAGGGAAGGTCCTCAAATACGAACTTCGTGATCGTGCAGAAGCATTGAAGTCAAGAAAATGAAAGCTGTCGTTCTCGAAAAATATGGCGGCGTTGAAGAACTCCGCATTATGTCAGTACCAGACCCAAAGCCAGAAGCTCAAGAACTTCTCATAAAAGTACACTCAACCGCACTCAATCGAGCTGACATTCTCCAACGAATGGGACTATACCCAGCCCCTCCAAGCAAATATGAAATCCCTGGACTTGAATTCGCTGGAACAGTCAAAGATATGGGCTCCGAAGTCACCGGCTTTAGTATTGGCGATCAGGTCATGGGAATCGTAACCTCCGGAGCGTACGCAGAGCTTCTAACGGTTCATCACCGACAAGTTATGGTAATTCCAGAAAGTCTAAACATGCAACAAGCTGCAGCGATTCCTGAAGCATGGTTAACTGCATATGACGCTTTGGTAGATAAAGGGGGACTCCAAAAGCACCAAACATGTCTCATACACGCAGGCGCTTCAGGGGTAGGGACAGCAGCAATACAAATCGCCAAAAGACTAGAAGCAAAAGTAGCTATAACAGCATCCGAAGCGAAAATTGTATCCTGCATGGATCTAGGCGCTGACCAAGGTATTGATTACCGAAAAGAAGATTTCGTGGAGGTAGTCAAAACATGGACAAACGGCAACGGGGTAAACATCATCATTGACTTAGTAGGTGGCAGTTACCTCCAACAGAATGTCAAGGCAATATCTACAAAAGGAATCATCGTCCAAGTTGGTTTAATGGGGTCAGGAAAGCCAGAACTAGACCTAGGAACGCTTCTGCGTAAACGTATTACCTTAATAGGTACAGTCCTAAGGTCAAGGTCCTTAGAGGAAAAGACTGCATTAACACAAAATTTTTCCAACCATCTACTTTCAGAGTTTGACAGTCAATTTGAAACGGTAATTGATTCGGTCTTCCCCTTCCAATCAATAGCAGAAGCCCACACGAGGATGGAGAATAATCTCAATACTGGGAAAATTATTATAGACATCGCATGAAACATCTTAAAAAAAGGGAACTTCGAAATAATCTTGGCATTAGTCCGACAGTGCAATACGCTAGACACAGCAATGACTGAATCTACAGTAAAAATAAGTATCCCAGGCAATCACCTCATGCCAGGACTTTTTGGAGAAAGAGACCTTCATCTCAAATCAATTGAAGCAGCCTTCCCGGATGCAACAATACATGCGCGTGGCAACCAGATATCAATCCAAGGAGCAAGTGCCCCAAAAGTAGGCGCCCTCTTTGAAGAAATGGTAGCCCTACTCGAAAAGGGACATGTCATAGACGCAACAAGCCTCGGTAGGTCCATAGATATGGTTCTTGCGGACGAAAAGCCCTCTGACGTATTTGGTACTGACATTCTTCGAGTAAGAGGCCGAACAATACGCCCAAAATCAGCCGGCCAAAAGAAATACATAGAGGCGATCAGTGAGAATGTCATAACGTTTGGAATAGGCCCTGCTGGAACAGGTAAGAGCTGGTTAGCAGTTGCAATGGCAGTTAAAGCCCTGCAAACAAAGCAAGTCAGACGGATAATCCTTACACGACCAGCTGTAGAAGCGGGAGAACGGCTTGGCTTTCTCCCTGGTGACCTAATGGCTAAAGTCGACCCTTACCTTCGTCCACTTTATGACGCTCTCTACGACATGATGGAATTGGAAACCGTAGAAAGATTTCTAAATGAAGCAATAATTGAAGTGGCTCCCTTGGCTTTCATGAGAGGTCGGACGCTTAACGACGCATTTGTCATTCTTGACGAAGCGCAAAACACGACGCCGGAACAAATGAAGATGTTCCTAACAAGAATCGGATTTGGTTCACGTGTAGTTGTCACTGGGGATCTAACGCAGATTGACGTGACAGGTGGTAGGGGAGGACTAGGTGAGCTTGAAGGGATACTTGGAGGTATCAACGATATAGCTTTCATTCATTTAAACAGTAAAGATATTGTGCGCCACCGAATCGTTCAGGCCATAGTCGACGCATATGATCAGCGTTCACGAAGTAGTAAAAAAACTTGAATGTTATCGTAAATTCGGAAATTCCCGAAGGTCACCCCGATGGAATCATCGATGAAGAGAAGTGGAGAGATCTAGCTATCCACACGTTGAAAGCCGAAGGCGTTCAAGCCGGCGAACTGAATTTGATATTCGTTGATTCCCAAAATATCCAACAGCTAAACAAAACATATTTGGGGAAAAGCGAACCCACGGATGTGCTTGCATTTCCTTTAGATTCATTTGATGTTTCAACAACAGATACACCTCTACTACTCGGAGATGTCGTTATTTGCCCTGAAATGGCAATGGAGAACGCAAAAGCACAAAATAAAACACTTGAAGAAGAAATAGCTCTGCTTGTACTTCACGGGGTACTACACATCTTGGGTTACGACCACGCTGAACCCAATGAAAAAGCAGTTATGAAAAAAAGAGAAAAACAATTACTATCTGAATTGTATTTATCATGAGCCAAATAGAAATTATCGGATTAATTGCATTAGTTCTATTGATAGCTGCAGCTGCGTTACTAGCCGCAGCAGAAACAGCGATCACGCGAGTCAGTTCAGCTAGAGCCGAAGCCCTTGCCGAAGAAGGAGGAAAAGGGGCGCTAATTCTCCGTGATCTCATCGATAGGAGAAAGCACGTTCTGCACCCTATCCTTTTCGTAGTGCTAGCTTGCCAAATAGGAGCCGCAACTGTAGTAGCTGGGTTAGTGTTAAATCATTGGGGAGCATGGCAACTAATAATTGTTTTTGTCGCCGAACTACTAGTGCTCTTTGCTCTCTCAGAAGCTCTCCCGAAAAGCTGGGCCTTAGCTCACCCTGATAGAAGTGCTACTCGAACAGCTCCTTTAGTAAGAGTCTTGTCAAAAATAGCACCTCTCAGATGGGTAGCAAACGGTGTTGTCCGACTCGTAGGAGCTGACCTCCCAAATGGTTTCACAGATGGTGAAGTGTCAGAAGAAGAATTATTAGCATTTGCCGAGGAGGCAGCTGCAAGCGATGCAATCAATGAAGACGAACGACACCTTATCGAGCAAGTTATTGAATTCGGCGACACAGTTACTCACGAAGTTATGATTCCACGGCCAGACATTATCGCAGTCAATGAGCATGCATCCATAGAGGAAGCAATAGATCTTGTTATAGGAAAAGGCTTCAGTCGATTACCAGTGTTTCAAGACAATATTGACGACATCGTTGGGATTGTGTACTCAAAAGAACTCATGAGAGCACTGAGAGATGGCGATAAGTCTCAAACTGTAAACCAAATAATGAGACACCCTATCTTCGTTCCCGAATCGAAAAAAATATCCCAATTACTTAGAGAAATGCAAGCAGAGAAGTCTCATATAGCTATCGTTATCGACGAATATGGAGGAACCGCTGGACTAGTAACACTTGAGGACCTTATCGAAGAGGTTGTTGGCGAAATAGTCGATGAATTCGATATAGAGCCCCCGATGATAGAGCGACTAAGCAACGGAAACCTTCGTGTTAATGGGCGCGCAAATTTAGATGACCTTGATGCAATTCTCGACATAGACCTACCCGAGGGAGACTGGAGTACTGTAGGTGGCCTCATTTTCAACACACTCGGGCATGTCCCACAGATCGGTGAAACAGTAGAGCTTAATGGCCACCACTTCCTCGTTGAGCGCATACAAGGAAGGCGAATTGCACGTGTGCTATTCACCCCAGCACAGGCAAACAGCGAATGACTTCACGAATCGATGACTCCAAGAAGTCTGGCGCATACAAATCAGCCTTCATAACTGTGTTAGGAAGACCCAATGTAGGAAAATCTTCCCTCGTGAATAAAATCTGCGGTGAAAAGATAGCAATAACATCGAACAAGCCCCAAACAACTCGACACAAGATTCGCGGAGTTCTCCATCGGTCAGATGCACAACTTGTGTTTGTAGATACCCCAGGCATCCATAAACCGCAAACAAAGCTGGGCGAACGGTTAAACACAAAAGCTGTATCAACTTTGTCCGAAATAGATATCGTCTGCTTTGTCGTTGATGCTACGTCCCCAATCGGACCGGGTGATAAATTTATCGCAGAAAAACTGGGTCCTGAAACGATTGTGCTCGTAAATAAATGTGATAAAGCAAAGAAAACACAAATAGCAGAGCGACTCATAGAAGCGTCAATCTTTAACTTCTCCGAATACTTTCCAGTCTCGGCGAAAAGTGGTGAAGGGCTGCCAGTTCTAATAGAGCACCTATTCGGATTAACTCAAGAGAGCCCGATGTTCTATCCTGCTGAGCAAGTTACAGACATGTCAGACCGTGACTACGTAGCTGAATTGGTAAGAGAACAGCTACTGAGGATAATGCAAAAAGAAATTCCACACTCAATAGCAACGAGAGTTACAGAATGGGAATGGCCTCGTATCAGAATAGAGATACTAGTAGAGAGAGAAAGCCAGAAGGGGATAGTAATAGGCCACAAAGGCGAAAACCTAAAACGAGTAGGAACAGAAGTCAGAAAACAACTTTCGGATGGAGCCTACATAGAACTTCAAGTCAATGTTGACAAGAACTGGCAAAAGAGACCCGACGAAATCGAACGACTGGGATACTGATGCACTCGCGCCGATTATGAGAATTCAACAATAAGTGCAGCGATAGTCAAAACCGCAAGCGAAACAACACACATGCTGAAAAGAGGGAACTGGATCGACCGACGCGGGGCTTGACCTTTCCCATGGTAATATCTAACATCATTTGCCCAATCACGCTGACTCGAAGCCATAAGGACAACATATATCTACCTCTCGCTGAAAAGGTGGATACATGTGGGTACACAACTACTGTCTCATACACCAAATTGTTCGCTTAGAGAGATACCTTTTTAATGTGGTTACAAAGAAGCTAACACCCGAACAAATAACGAAATTAAATATCGACCCAACATCGTTACCAAAGCATGTCTCTGTAATCATGGACGGAAACGGGCGTTGGGCGCAGGAGCGATCGCTACCTCGAACTGACGGACATCTTCAGGGAGAAGAAGCTCTTTTTGAATGCGTCGAAGCAGCAATTGAATTAAACATCCCTTGGCTGACAGCATACGGATTTTCTACCGAAAATTGGAAAAGACCCAAAGAGGAAGTCCGTTTCCTAATCAATTTCAACAAAGAGACAATAAGGAAAAGAAGAGATCAGCTACATGAACGAAATGTCCGAATCCAGTTCATAGGGCGCGAGAACTGGCGGATACCTAGAAGTCTCCTTAAAGATATGGACCAAGCGAGAGACCTAACAAAAAATAACACCGGTCTAACCTTCACCGTTGCATTCAATTACGGAGGGCGCGCAGAATTAGTAGATGCAATGCGATCTATGCTTGAAGACAAACAAGACCCAGCAAAGATAACAGAAAAGCAAATAAGTAATTATCTTTACAATCCCAAAATGCCAGACCCAGACTTGGTTATACGAACATCTGGAGAGCAAAGACTGTCTAACTTTCTATTATGGCAATCTGCATACAGCGAATTTCTGTTTCTAAAGGAAATGTGGCCAGACTTTAATAAGAAAAGCTTCCATCGAGCGATTAGAGAATATCAAAACAGAGGTCGAAGATTCGGAGATCTATGACTAAATATCACCGAACGGAAGGAATAGTTCTCCGAACATACAAATTAGGTGAAGCAGACAGGATAATAGTTCTTCTTACTCCCGATAAAGGAATGGTAAGGGCAGTAGCAAAAGGAGTTAGAAAAACAAAGAGTAAATTTGGATCCCGACTTGAGCAAACATCACATATCGCTATGCAACTCCATATAGGTCGCTCTGAATTAGCACTCATAACACAAGTCGAAACATTGACCTACTTCCCGAAAATACGAGAGAACTTTGAACGACTAACTAAAGCAAACGCTCTCCTTGAAGCAGTTGACCAAGTCGCATTGCCTGACGAGCCAGCTCCAGAAATGCATGTCATGCTTCTGCGTGCGCTTCACTCTCTAGAAAGAGCAAATTCGCCATTGCTGGTACCAAGCTTCTTCCTAAAGCTAATGGCCCTAGAAGGAACAGAACCACAAGTTAACCAGTGCGTCCTCTGCGGCGAAACAGAACTAGTCAGTTTCTCTCCAGCCGAAGGAGGCCTTCTTTGCCAGCATCATAAGAGAGGGATGCAAATCTCACCAGAAGCCGTCGAACTCCTACAAAAGATACTGGGTGGCGAACTAGCCGCAGCATTAAACGCACCAGAATCGCAAACCACAAAAGAAATAGATGCCATAGCGTCAATGGCAATCGAGTACTTTCTTGAGCGAAAAATCAAATCAACGAAAATATTGCGAACCTAGCAATCGTCATCTCCATCTCTAGAAGTTCAGGATTTTTCTAAAGATTCTGCGAATAATACTTCAGAAGCTCAAAGCTCAGTTACTATTTTGCAAATGGAAAAAGAAAACAATACCGACTCCTTAATGGAAAAAATCGTAAATCTCTCCAAAAGACGAGGGATTATTTTCCAATCCGCAGATATCTACGGAGGGTTCAGGTCTACCTACGACTATGGACCAATAGGGTCACTCCTGCTGCGGAACGTCAAAGATGCCTGGTGGAGATCAATGGTTCAATTACGCCATGATGTAGTAGGAATCGATGCTTCCATCCTGTCACCGCCAGCCGTATGGAAAGCATCTGGGCACCTTGAGAACTTCTCAGACCCGCTTGTCGACTGCAAAGAGTGCAACGAACGATTCCGAGAGGACCAACTTGAGGACCTCAACACCTGTCCCGCCTGCGGAGCAACGGGAAGCTTCACAGAAGCTAGGGCATTCAACCTAATGTTCAAAACGCATGCAGGGCCTGTTGAAGGTGAAGGCCATGACGTCTATCTTCGACCAGAAACAGCTCAAGGAATGTTCACCAACTTTAAACTTGTTCAAGAGACTGCAAGAAAAAAACCTCCATTTGGTATAGCCCAAATAGGTAAAAGTTTCAGAAATGAAATCACCCCAGGAAACTTTGTATTCAGAACAAGAGAATTTGAACAAATGGAAATGGAGTACTTCGTCCCACCCGAAGAAGCAGGCAAATGGTTTGAATATTGGTGCGAAGAGCGAATGAACTGGTACCTTGACCTCGGTATCCCAGAAGAAAAGATTAGACTTCGCCCTCATGATGCGGATGAATTAAGTCACTATAGCTCTGGAACAAGCGATATAGAATTCATGTTCCCTTGGGGATGGGGGGAACTAGAGGGAGTTGCAAACCGAGGGGATTATGACCTCAAACAGCACTCAGACCATTCAGGCGAAAAACTCACATACTTTGACCCAAACTTAGGCGAACACTATGTCCCCCACGTAATAGAGCCAGCCGCAGGCGCAACTCGTTCAATGATGGCCTTCCTTCTTGCAGCGTACGATGAAGAAACCGTTAACGATGACCTACGCACTGTTCTACGATTCGATGAGCGAATCGCTCCTTACAAAGTAGCGATCCTGCCACTTTCAAAGAAAGACACGCTAACCCCGATAGCGCAAAAAGTCTTTGATTTAGTTAAAGCAAAGTGGATGACCGACTACGATGAAACGCAAAATATAGGAAAACGGTACAGGCGCCAAGATGAACTCGGAACACCATATTGCGTGACAATAGATTTTGAGACTATCGACGATAAAGCAGTCACCATACGGGACAGAGACACAATGCAACAGGACAGAATCGCTATCGACCAACTAGTTACCTATCTAGGTGACCGCCTAACCTAACAAGGGGTAGCAACTTGACCGGACACGACAACATTGTAACTTCAGTGACCAAAGCTGAGAACAAAGATATAAGCACAGAAGAAGCTATCACCATTGTTGACCCACAAGACCTTATGGATGTTCTTTTCAGCACTGCAGATGAGATAGAAACAGAACCTCTCGCCATAGGAATAGCTGCGTCTCCTGGGGCTGCCACCGGCAAACTTTGCTTAAGCGTAGATGCTGTCCTTGAAACAGTCGACGCTGGTGAAGAAGCAATAATGTTCGCAATGGAAACAGGCCCAGAAGACGAACCCGGTATGCGATGGTCTTCAGGCATAGCCACTGCTCATGGTGGACTCGCAAGCCATGCTGCGATCTACTCTAGAGGTCTAGGGTTGCCAGCAGTTTGCGGCATTGCCGAACTAACTGTGACCGAATCGTCAATAGACATTGGTGGCATAACTATCAATGAAGGATCAGAAATTTCAATTAATGGAACGACGGGCGAAGTTCACGCGGGGAAAATAGACATCTCAGAAGCAGAAACCCCTTCGGAACTAATAACGCTTTTAGACTGGTGTGACCAAGTGCGACTTAATCGAATTGGCGTTCGCGCAAATGCGGACACGCGCGAAGAGGCTACAGAAAGCCTAGAAGCTGGAGCCGATGGTATTGGGTTGTGCAGAACTGAGCACATGTTTCTAGGGGAACGTCTTCCAGTGATCAGGAAATTTTTGACAGCAGAAACTCATGATGCCCAAAACGACGCACTCCAGGAGCTCATTACGATACAAACACAAGACTTTGTGAATGTGCTTGAACCGATGGACTCGAAGCCGGTGACAATCAGGCTCTTAGACGCTCCATTGCATGAATTCCTAGAAGACAGTCACGAACAGAATCCAATGCTTGGATTACGGGGAGTGAGACTAGCCCTAGTTACGGAGAATTTATATCGGGCTCAAACTCGTGCACTCATCTCCGCAGCCCAAAACAGACTAGAAGCCTCTGGAAACCCAATAATTGAAATTATGGTTCCGCTAATTTCAATCAAAGCGGAACTTGAAAGAACTCTGGGATGGATACGAGAAGAAATTAAGGATTCTCCTATAAGTATCCCTTTAGGGACGATGATTGAAACTCCGAGAGCTGCTCTCATCGCAGGAGATCTAGCACCTCTTGTAGATTTCATGAGTTTTGGGACTAATGATCTCACCCAGATGACATATGGATTTAGCAGGGATGATGTAGAGGCAAGTGTGATCAAGAAATATATCGAAATGGATATTTTGCAAGAGAGCCCGTTCGCACAGCTAGACGCTTTAGGTGTTGGAAAGCTAGTCCAACAAGCAATAAACAGCAGCAGAGCTATTAACCCTGAAATCAAAATTGGAATATGTGGAGAACACGGAGGGGACCCAACATCAATTCGTTTGCTGGCTAACTCCGGTGTGGACTACGTAAGCTGCTCGCCTCCGCGTATTCCAATCGCACGTTTGGTTTGCGCTCAGGAGTCACTTAAATAATCAATAACCGCCGATGAGATACCGTCCTACTTCTCGTGTATGTTCTACACATGGGATGGAGTCGGCAATTTATAGAAAAGGTTAGGGATGCAACTGACCTCACAACGGTTGCAGGAGATTTCGGCGATACTAAAAATGCGGGTCCAGGGAAAATCAAACTTAATTGCCCACTCCCAAATCACAATGAGAAAACTCCTTCATGCTACGTGCAGAAAGAATTTTTCAAATGTTTCGGCTGTGGCGAGGGCGGCGACATATTCAAATTTATTGAAATGGTCCAAAATTGTGATTTTAATGAAGCCGTAAAAAGGTTGGCTGACCGTGCGGGCATCGTGCCGGAAACAAATGATTGGGTAGGCGGCACTGGAGGAGAAGATAAACGCAAAGACCTTTTCCAAGCCGTAAAAACAGCATCAGGGATATTCCAAGATCGTCTATTAGATATGAGTAATAAACCTGCGCAGAAAGCACGAAACTTTCTAAGAGAACGCGGAGTTACTGGCCAAATGTGCCGTAAATACGGAATTGGCTACTCATTCCCCAAACACAAAGGACTTTCTGACAATCTCATCAAAGTTTTAACTCCACAAATGGAAGAAGAGTTGAAAAGAGCAAATATCAAAAATGAAGATATTGCGCAAAAGGTAGAAGATGCATTAAAACGTTCAGGTTTGTCCTCTGAATATCAAGGTCAAGCAACCGATTTCTTCTTCAGCGAAAGAATAATGTTTACAATTTACGACTCAAGTGACCGACCAATAGCGTTCAGCGGAAGACAGTTACCTGGCGGACCTGAACCCAAGTACAGAAATTCCCCAGCCACAGAGATTTACAAAAAAGATCAGACCCTGTATGGGCTCAACTGGGCTAAAAGAAATTTTGCAAAAGAAGACCGTATTATTATCTGTGAAGGGCAACTTGATGTAATTGCATTCCATGAAAGCGAACTCCCAATTGCAGTCGCCCCTTGCGGAACAGCAATCACTGAGAACCATATTAAAACGCTTGCTAACTACTCAAAGAATATAATTATTTGCTTTGATTCAGATGCAGCAGGACAAAATGCAACAAAAAAATTCGTGCAATGGGAACAAAAGCATAATCTTCAAATCAAAGTCGCAACTCTTCCTAAAGCAAAAGACCCAGGAGACTTTTTAACAAATAAAAAATTGCCAGAGCTAGAGGAAGCCATAGATAGTTCAATACCGTTTCTTCGTTGGCAGATAAATAACGCCATTTCAAACGAAGATCCCCAAACAATAGAGGAACGAGTACTCGTTGCGAGCCAATGTCTACAGATAGTAAAGAATCATCACGAAGAAATGTTTCACGATGACTATATAAAATACATCGCTAACGAGTTTGATTTACCTTACACAGGTCTGAGAGAAAAGTTTGACAAACTAAACAAGTCACAAAAACCAATTTCCTCCACTTGGCAGCAGGCAATGACAGAGGAGCAAGCAAGGGCCGGACGTACTGCGACCACACGTTTAGAAACGAAAGGAGAATCTAAAGAAATTCCATCTGTAATAGCAATGAGTGTGCTCTCTTTGCTTCTCCACAATAGGCAAACCCTAGAAGCAGGGAAAATAATTCCAGACCGCCTTGAACCCTTCATATTCCCAACGGGCCCGCTAAGAGATATATACAAAACGCTATTGGAAAGCAAAAGCCTTAATGAATGTATTGACAAAATTGAAGGAACCGAAGACCAATTATCAATCATTGCTCAACTACGAAACTCCAAACCAGCCGAAACGACTAACCCCGAAACTGCCGTAAAAATGGCTGGCGAATTGCTTATTCGTACAGTCGAAAAAACCTACGAAACGCTCCATCAAAGCGCAGTCACAAATAACGATCTCAAAAGCATCAGTGATTTAGGGAAAGTCCATACGAACAAGAGCATTATGCAAAACGAAGGCTACAACCTCTTTTCTTCCGAAGCGGACTTTCTTATTGAGTGGCTTCGTGAAAGGCTAGAAGATACGGACGCCCGTAAGAAGCCTAAAAGTGACGAACAATAAACGATTACTAACGAAAGACGAAGAAATTTCGCATGGAATAAAAATTCAAAGTGCTGCGCAGGCCAGCAACATCATATTGCGCGAAGCTGAAGCATTCATGCAATCAGAACCTAGTTCAGAAACTACACTTCGCATCCGGTTAATAATCGATAAAAGTAAGAACTTAGAGTACAACTTCAAAAAGATTGAAGAAATAAGCAAAGTGCTAATAGCTGAATTATCGCCTGAATCCGGTGCGAAAGAACAACTACTTAGAACCAATCTAGCGAAAGTCAAAGAGGGTGGATGGGCGAAAGGGCAGATGATCGTTCGGAACCAAGGTTTAGTGCGAAAACTAGCTATGACGCATTCAAGCCAATATGTGGCTCAAGATGACCTAATACAGCAGGGAAATGAGGGCCTCATTCGGGCCGTAGAAAAATTTGACCCTAACATGGGAAATAAATTCTCAACTTACGCTCGGGACTGGATTAAACAAACAATCAACAGATACGTCGATGAGCAGCATACGATCAAGGTTCCCGAATATCTTCGCAACAAGATTATGCGTATTCGAAAAGCGCAGAATACTTACCTTCAGGCAATGGGTAAGGAAGCGACCATATCTGTACTTGCATCTGAATGCGAAATGTCAGAAAATGAAGTTGAGACTCTTCTCTCCATCAAACCCGATGCGGTTTCATTGAATAAATCTTTTGGAGAGGGAGAATCTGACTTGGAGAATTTTATTGAGGATGAGAAGTCGCTAACTCCAGAGGACGCAGCTGAGGAAACTATGGTTAAGGAAAAACTTAAAAGCGCTCTGGAGGCACTTTCCCCTGATGAACGAGTAGTGATTGTAAGACGTTATGCGTTGGATGGCAAGGGAAAGGCAACTCTGAAAGAAATCGGAGATGATTTGGGGCTATCGAAAGAAGCTGTTCGCTTAAAAGAACAGAGAGTGCTGAGGAAACTCCAAATGTCGGCAGACCTGCAGCATTTAAGCAGGATCGAATAAAAGAAATCACTAAAGAAAACTCTTCGATGGTTACACAGTTATACTAAGGAACTGTTATTCTCACAAAACCTTCCGGGGTAGCTCAGTTGGCAGAGCGTCGGACTGTTAATCCGCAGGTCGTGGGTTCGAGCCCCACCCCCGGAGCAGAAAGCCTCCTTTGAAAAGAGGAGGCTTATCTCTGCTTGCGTTACCTCAATTGCTATTTTGCAGGGTAAGATCCATTCGGGCCTGTAGCTCAGTGGTTAGAGCAGGGGACTCATAATCCCTTGGTCGTGGGTTCGATCCCCACCAGGCCCACAGCGAAAGAAGCTCAGCTAACTCTTGACTTCCCTGCTTCTTCTCGGAAATCGATTCCTGCCAAAAGGGCATTATAAACTCTTGTTGAAAAGCCATTTAATGCCGCGTTAGAAGCCATGCGTTTAGGAAGGCGGACTTCCCTTTTGTTTCGTTCAACAGCTCTTAATGTGGCTCTAGCTACCTTTGAAGGATTCGCAATAGCCATGAAACCCAGTTTCATAGCTCTATTTACGCCTCTTTGCATCAAGGGGTCTTTATCAATATCATCCCACATCTTCGTGTCCACTGGCCCAAGATGCAGAATAGTGACATTCAGCGGAGTATATCTGAGCTCCATTCGCAGTGATTCTGCAAAACGAGTCAATCCAGCTTTTGAGGAGGAATAGGCTGACATGCCTGCGTTACCAACTGTTGCGGCTATGGAAGATGTATAAACGAGGTGCCCTGTTCCTCTTGATAGCATTTTGGGAAGAACTGAAGCCGTTAATAATTGTGGTGTGAGAAGATTGACTCTTAATGTTTGCTCAATTTCTTGCTCGGTAATGTCCTCAACAAGAGTGCTCTTCTCAATGCCAGCGTTATTGATTAAAACATCTATAGGTCCAGCAACACTCTCGACACGATCAATATAGCTTCTGACATCATTGGGGTCATTTGCATCAAAAGGAACGGCGACCCCCCCTATTTCGCCTGCTAGTTCCGTGATAGCACTCTCGGTTCTTGCAGAAACAACGACCTGACTTCCAGCCGAAGCGAATACTCTCGCTATCTCAGCCCCAATACCTCTTGAAGCGCCAGTAATAACAACTCGTTTGCCAGCTAATTCCAATTTACTCTCCTTAGTTCGAACTTTATTTAACCACCGTGCACAGATGCATTGTTTGGAAACTGTAATCAAGGACTTTGCTACTAGCTAGTTCCCGAATTTTCCTTGAGAATGATAACTGGAATCTCTCTATTTGTTTTCTCTTGATACGATCCATAATTTGGAAAGTCACTGACGATTTGATTCCATAATAATTCCCGCTCATCACCTTCTGCGATAGTAGCGATCATACTTTTGGTTCCTGAAGGGACCTCAACTTTTACTCTTGGGTCTCTTAGAAGATTTAAATACCACTCTGGATGACGATCATCTCCGCCTTTTGAGGCAACGAGACAAATATCTCCATTTGATTTAATAGGACTTGTCAGCATCACTGACCTGTCTTTTCCACTAACTCGGCCGATAGTGGTTAATTTAATCACAGGCATGCCATAAAAATCCCAGCCTCTCTTCCCTGCCGATACTTTGATGAGGGCGCGATGTAGGGTGTTAGCTAGTTTCATGAAGCTATCATTAGGCATTCACAGACACTAACATTATGAATCCGGAACAAAGAACTACTATCTCAAAAAAGTTTCTATTTATAGCTCTGATCTCTATTTCCCTCATTGCTGGGTGTTCACAATCTAATTCGGAAAAGGCTTATTTAGTTGCTGCTGAACCCGTAATTGATGTGGGTAATGAGAATGAAATGCCAACAATACAATCGGTACCCACAGCAAGGCCAACGTTAATACCAACTCCTACAGTTGTTCCTACTCCGACACAGATTCCCGTACCAACAATTTCTATTGGGTATATGGGATTTTCTGGAGAAAGACCAACTGGGCTGGTGGCCTCTGAGTGCTCGCCACTAACCATTTATGGTAAAGATGTTGAAGGAGTTCAAGAACATATTGATAGATATGACGAGATGTGTCGCGCTGCTGAGAATGAAGGGGTAGTTTTTGAAGTCAGAAGCGCATTCCGTAATTATTACGACCAATTAGATTATTACACTTCCGAAAGATTTGGACCTTCTGTTGCTTTGCATCCCGACGAATCAATGCATGTTGCAGGTATGGCCACAGATTTGACAGCAAATTCCAGAAGGTGGACCCATGAAATAGTGGGTTGTTATGATGAAGAAGCAAATTATTTTACTTATCTGGAAGAGCCAATTGCTCACCTTGGCTATGCAGAGAAAGTACGAAATGGAGAAGTAAGTGGGTTGTGCGAACAATCAGTAACTGTAGTTCCTATTAAAAGATCGATGCTTTTCGGGTTAACCCCTGGATGCACTGTTTTGAAAGATCCTGAATGGTGGGGAGACCCTGAGGTAATTGAATGTAGCTCGGGCACTCTAAAACCTAATGGGATGGTTAGGGAAGATTGGCATTTCGAGAATGCAGATCTCATATCTGCTTTCATAGCCGAATAAACCGAGGAAAAATGATCAAATTTAGTACCAAGAAGAAAATTCTGTCTGCCGTATCTTTTATGCTTCTAGCTTTTTGCAACACTGGTTGTGGTGGTGGGGGAGACGAGGTCATTGCTTCCGGGCGCTTCTACGAACTGAAAGTGACTTTAGAATCTACTCCGACTCCAACCCCGATTCCACCTTCGGTTGTCTTGGCGGTTGAGGATTTAGTTCCTGCTGTTATACCAACACCAGAGCCGACCCCAACGGTATTACTGGTTGATTCGCCATATGGTGAAAATGTTGAAAGATGGAGGTCTGATGTTAGAGGTGCCCTTGCTGAATATGGATTAAGTGATGAAGAGGACAGATTCATGAGGGTCATGTGGTGCGAAAGTAGAGGAGATCCTGACGCTGTAAATGCCGAAAGTGGTGCATCAGGGTTAATGCAGCACATACCTCGGTATTGGGATGAAAGAGCTCGCGCTGCTGGTTTCCAAGGAGCGTCTCCATTTGACCCGATAGCTAACATTTACGCTTCTGTTTGGCTTCTTGACACGGGAGGGTGGAGTCATTGGGAGTGTAAGTAGATTTAACTGGCTATCAGGGGGTAAGCGGTTAGACTGCCCTCATGGCAAAGGCTCACCTTAACGAACCATCACCGGCAGTCACACCAGAAATCGTGCAAGAGTACGAAAGAGATGGCCACGTATGTATTCGGGACTTAATTGATGCAGAAACAGTGTTAAGTTATCGCCCAATAATTGAAGAGATTTCAGAATCTTGGCGATACGAAAAGCGGCCAATAGAGGAGCGCGAAACCTATGGAAAAGCGTTTCTGCAGGTACATAATGTTTGGCAGAAGAGCATGTTGTGCAAGGAAATTGTTTTTGCCAAGCGCTTTGCGCATGCAGCATCACGTTTGCTTGGAGTAGAGAGCGTGAGAATTTACCATGACCAAACGCTTTTCAAAGAGCCCGGGGGTGGTCACACGCCATGGCACCAAGACCAAACTTATTGGCCGTTGGAAGCAGGTACCACAGTTACAATGTGGCTTCCTCTCGCTGATGTAACGAATGAAGTGGGATCAATGTATTTCGTCTCAGGATCGCATGAAATGGGGGAGTTTGGTGCTGGGGGGATATCTGACGCAAGTCATGACAAAATTCAGAAATGGATTGATAGCAATGACCATATTCCATTTACGCACGGTGCTATGGCGCTAGGTGACGCAACTTTCCATTCAGGCTTTACTCTTCATAGCGCCAAGCCCAACCCGACTAAGGAGACTCGACCAGTTCTCACCGTTATTTATGTAGCAGATGGCGCAGAAATATTAGACCCTACACCCATGCAAGAATTTGATTTAAAGCTTTGGTTAGGGGGACGCCAACCAGGCGAAACTGTCAGCAGCGAAATGAATCCCAAGTTATACCCTTAACGAGGGCGCAGTTTGAAAAGTCCACTAGGCTCAGGCTGACCCGGCGAGGAAAATAAATTATCGAATGAGATATCATCACCCACCAGAGGGGTAATAGCGGCAACGATTTCCGCCACCGCATATGTATCGTCCAAAGCCTGATGGGCGTTGGCAATGTCAATACCAAATGCGTCTGTGACATCACTTAACTTTCTGGTTGGTGGAGTCATCGGTGCATAAACTGAAGCTTTCCTACTATCCCAATTTGGAAACAGTAGCCCTCGGGGGAGGCATCCACATCTGTCCATCTCAGCGTAAAGAAAGCCGAGGTCGAAACTTACGTTATGGGCGACAATGACACTTCCATCCAATCGGGCGTAAATATCGCCAGCGACGTCACTAAACGTTGGGGCATCTGAAACCCAATTGCTGTTAATTCCATGGATATGTTCTGCGCCCATGTCACAGTCAGGACCTGGATTCAATAATGAAGTCCAACTGTCGCCAATTTCTCCGTGTTGAACACCAACTATGGCTAACTCAATTGCTCTACTTGACTTGGGAGAAAAGCCCGTAGTTTCAAAATCAATGCACGCAAATTTAGTGTCTTCAAAGCGCATATGAATAGAGCTATTCTTTCGATATCTCAAGGGAAGACTTTACGTCATTGTGGTTATTGAACCACTTTTCACCCGAGGTGACCTTTTCAACTGTTTGGTTGGCGTTAACCCATCCTGTAAAGCCTTGCTTGAGGTGAGCAACATTTTTGAATCCTAAATCCTTCAATGCGGATGTCGCTAAAGCCGATCGCCAACCAAGTGAGCAAAAGAGAACGTAACGACTATCAAACGTAAATTCTTCTTTGTGGTAGGGGCTATCGGGGTCAAACCACCACTCAATCATTCCTCTGGGGGCCGAAACAGCACCAGGGATAGTTCCTTCAAGTAGACGCTCACGAAAGTCACGAATGTCAACTAAAGTCACAGTGCCTTCCGACATCTCGCCTTTGACTTCCTCTACAGATAACTCCTCTATCTCAGATTTTGCTTTTGCGACCAGATCATTAATTGAGGTTCGTTGCATGGTAACAATGTAGCCTCAAGATAGAAAAAGCTGGAATCAAAGACTGTCTTGATTTGATTCATTCCGACGATCTAATAGCCTAAACTTAGGGGGAAACAATGACATCATATGGACCAGAGACGACGACGGATGAAGTGCTACTTGATCATGACTTAACCGGTCGCCACTTCATGATCACGGGAGCCTCAAGCGGTTTGGGCGAAGAAAGTTCTAGAGCTCTGGCGCAGGCAGGCGCCACAGTGACAATGTTAGCCCGTAACCAAAGCAAACTTGATAAAGCAATTGAACGGATTAAGTCCACTAACCCATCAGCAGTTTTGAAAACTGGAATAGCGGATCTTTCTGATCAGCAATCAATCAGGGATTATGCTCAAGGATTTTTGGCTACTGGGGAAACTATTGATGTGCTCATCAACAATGCGGGAGTTATGGTCTGTCCATTTGGGAAGACTGCTGATGGTATTGAAATGCAGTTTGGGACAAACCATGTAGGTCATTTTCTTTTAACGAACCTACTAATGCCAGCGATCCTAGCTGGAGCTAATCCTCGAATTGTGAATTTGTCATCAGCAGGTCATACCCACTCAGACGTCAATCTGGATGACCACAACTTTGAGAAGAGTGAATATAACGCATGGGAATCATACGGTCGTAGCAAGAGTGCAAATATTCATTTCACTCAGGAAATAGTTCGACGATATGGAGATCGCATACAGAGTTTCGCAGTCCATCCAGGAGTCATTATGACAGAGCTCGGTAGACACCTAACTCCTGAATTAATGAATGAGATGACTGAGCGAGTGAAATCTAGAGCAACGTCTTCCTCTGAGGCGAAGGAGACCGGTGCTCTTCCATTTAAATCAGTGGAAGCAGGGGCAGCAACTCAGGTGTGGGCTTCCGTAACTGAAAACCTTTCCGAAAATAATGGAGCTTATCTCGGAGATTGTCAGTTAGGTGTGGAAGGGGGAAATCCAAGTGAATCCGGATACCTTCCCTACATCTTCAATAGAGATACAGCGGAAGCCCTCTGGTCCCTAAGTGAGAAGCTAGTCAAACAAGAGTTCCCCCATTTAACATAACTATGCCCTAATTTTTTTTCTAGAACGCTGATGGTATGGGCCATTACTACTGAGGACTTCACTTCCAACAATTTGAAGTATTACTATTTACTAAAGCGAACAGGAGAATAAAGGTGCCGGGATTATTGCCAGATGTTGACCCAAACGGTTTAGTTGAATACTCAGTCGTTTATACGGATAGATCAGTGAATCACATGTCTTTGAGCTTCCGAGAAGTTATGACTGATATTTCTTCGACCCTTAAAGAGGTCTACAACGCTGATGCTGTAGCAGTAGTTCCCGGAAGCGGAACTTTTGGAATGGAAGCAGTAGCCCGACAATTTGCGACAAATCAAAATGTGATGGTTATCCGCAACGGCTGGTTTAGTTATCGCTGGACCCAGATCCTTGAGATGGGTTCTATCGCATCATCCCATACAGTGTCAATGGCGAATCCTGTGA
>Ga0208130_1000291_pt1 | contig 26958 bp, 24 predicted proteins | sample ETNtaG_31_FD_185771 | JGI IMG/M metagenome (GOLD analysis project Ga0208130, IMG submission 185771) | Marine microbial and viral communities from oxygen minimum zone, Eastern Pacific Ocean - ETNP201310SV78 (SPAdes) (version 2) | ecosystem: Environmental > Aquatic > Marine > Oceanic ... | reverse complement strand
AATTGCAGACAATTGTCCCCATTGCCATGACTTAAACCTACTAAAACCAGCTCTTCTCATCGGCATGGAAACGGCAAATCCTTCAGGGGCATTTTGTAATCCCATTCCTATAGCCAGTGCAATAGCTCCGCCAAGAGTAAATCCAATATCCATCCCTGAGGCTATCGCACCAAAGGCTACCCCTACGGCTAAGCCTTCAGGAATATTATGAATTGCTATTGCAAGAACTAATAATTCAGTCTTTTTTAGGTCAGTTTTAGGTCCCTCTGCCTCTTCAATTTTTTTAAATAAATGTAAGTGGGGAATTTTTTTATCTAAAAAATAAATAAAAAATGCACCAAAGAAAAAACCTATAGCCGGAGGTAGAAATGAGGGTAAAGACGTAAGTCCTAACTCATGTTGTTTTTCAACAGCATCAATAGCAGGTGACAACAAAGACCAAAAGCTTGCAGCAATCATCACTCCCCCAGTAAAACCAAGAGAAGCATCAAGCAATTTACGATTTGCAGACTTAAAGAAAAAAACTAATCCAGCGCCAATTGCTGTTAAGATCCAAGTGAATAATCCAGCACAAAAAGCCTGTAAAATTGGATTACCCAAACCAATAAAAAACTCTTCTAGCGCAGTTGCAATACTTTCCATAATTGTGTTTTGACGAAAATAATAAAACAAATCTTATATTAAGAGAAAACATTTTATATTTGCAGTAATTTATAATTATTCTAGATATGTACCCCGAAGAACTAGTTTTACCTATGAGAAAACAACTTACCAATCAAGGTTTTAGTGAATTAAAATCGGTTGAAGATGTTGATGAAATGATCTCTAATGAAGGAACAACATTAGTAGTTGTAAATTCAGTTTGTGGCTGTGCGGCAGCTAATGCAAGACCCGGCGCAATCACAAGTTTAACTAACGATAAAAAACCAGATCATCTAACAACTGCTTTTGCGGGTGTAGATCGAGAAGCGGTTGAAAAAGTTAGATATTATTTAGCTCCATTCCCTCCTAGCTCACCTGCAATAGCCTTATTTAAAAATGGTGAATTAGTTCATATGCTTGAAAGACATCATATTGAAGGAAGATCTGCTGAAATGATTTCTCAAAATTTGAAAGGTGCTTTTAACGAGCACTGCTAGTTATAGTATCTTAGAATATCAAGGTTAACCTTTTGTTTTAGTTTAATTAAATTAATTACTTCAGTCTTTTTTATTTCATTAGGTCTTCCGTAATTTTTAAACACTGTATATTTTATAAAGGTTGGGTTTGATTCGTCTTGAATTGAATAATTTTCAATGTTAATTATCCATTTTCCTCTATCCGATTTCTCAATTATAAATTCCTCAGTATTATATCCGTAATTAAGCTCATCTTCTAAGAGTTCTTTATCATCTAAAATTGTATGAGACCAGTTATAGTATTTGTTTTTTGGGTCAACAAATTGAACATTAAATTCAACTGCAGGATCATTCCAATCAAAAATAATTCTATAATCAAAACCGAAATTTCTCCAATCATTTTTTGGAACATATGTTTTTAAGGTTTTTAATGGGAAGGCAGTCTGACTTAATTTATCAAACTTAGTCCAATATAAGTGAGCAGCCTCGTTAACAACAGTTTCTTGAAGCCCAAGCATATTGACATTCTTTAACTTATTATTTAACATTAGATCGTATAAACTAGCTGCTAATTCATAATCATGATTTTCTTTGTAAATCAATACTAAATCTCTATAAGATTGTTCATCAAGTGGTCGTATTGATAGTAGTCTGTGATATATAATTTTTGCAGTTTGAAAATCTCCAATTTTTTCAAGATGATAAGCAATAGTTTTTAGTGCCTTGGGATTGTCCTTTGCCTTTTTTGCAATTGATTTTAATATGCTAACCGCAAATTCTTTATCTATTTTTTTAAAATAATTAAATGATTCAATGTGAAATAAAACAGATAATTCATATACTCCACTACTTAAACTCAAAAATTGGTTTTTGGCTTCATCAAAAGACTCTGCCGTCTTATAGTCGTTGATATAATATGGCGTTATAGAGTCTAATGCTATGCTAGGTGTTTGTTCATTGTAATCATTTCCTTTAACCTTTAAGTTATTTAATAATCTTTGAACCTTTCTTGATAAAGATTTCATTTTAATTAAAAACACACCTCCTCTACCTTGACTTCCATAACGGTTTGTTGCTGCTAGTGATCTCAATAAAGTTATACTCTCTATCTGTTGTGGATCTATAAAATCAGGGACTTCATTATAAATTAAACCCTCAATATCAAATATTGCAGCTGCAGAATTATTGATAGAAAGTGAACCACCTCTTACGTAAATTTGAGCCTGGTTGCCAGTTGCTGCACCATCTTGATTATATGCAACTTGTACATTTGTAAACTTACCACGAATTGCATCTACTATTGAAACAGCGCCAGGCGAAATATCTTCTGATGTAATCGTGGAGGTTGAGAAACCAATAGATTTTTTCTTCTTTTTTCCATAGCCTGTGTCCACTTCATCACTTAACTCAGTGGTTCCAGTTATAGTTACTTGATCTAAAATTTGGGCATCTGTCTTTAATAAAATATACTTATCATCTAAGCTCTCAACCAATAATTGCTTTTCAATCATTCCTAGATAATTAACAACTATAACATCATCAAGATTTGCTTTAATCCTAAAGAAACCTTCAAAATCTGATTTGGCTTCAATTAAAGAATTTTTGATTTTTATTGATGCTCCTTGGATTGGTCCCTTAACGCTAAAAACCTTGCCAAAAATATAATTGTCTTTAGTGTCGTCTTCATTAAACCATAAGCTAGAGCTGTTAGCTTTCTTTAGAAAAAATTTATTTGTGTTATTTAAGAATTTATAGAGATTATTAGCTGTAGTTTTTATTGTATCATATCCATGTGCTGAAATAATAAAAATATCATTGTTTTCAATACTTCTCTGTAAATAATTCAAAGAGAAATTCCCTTCATCATCAGTCAGTGCGCCAATATTCTTATTTAAGAATTTAACTTCAGAAAATTGAATTCCAGTCTGGGTTTCATAGTCCAGAACTTGAGCATTTATATTAATTTCAACAAAATCATTCTGTTGAGAGCATAAAAATTGAATTGTAAAAAATGTAAGAAGTGCAAATAACTTTTTCAAAATGTATATTTGGTGCGAATATCTTCTTTTTTTATAATACTAGGTGTTAAAAAACACATAATATTTAGTTAAAGTCAGGCTTTCTCTTGTTTAAAAAAGCTGAAGTTCCTTCAATGAATTCTTTTGTTTCAAAACACTTGCTAAATTCATTTATTTCGAATTCAAAACCGTTTACATCTTGTCGAAAATTAGCATTTACGCTTTTAATTGCATTTTTTATAGCATTTGATGAATTTGACAAGATTTTTTTTGCTAGATCTTTAGCAAAAATCATTAATTGATCTTGAGTAGTTTTATAATTTATCAAACCAAATGCTAAAGCATCATCAGCATCAATCATTTTTCCAGTCAAAATCATGTCTAAAGCTCTTCCTTTTCCAATTAACCTAGGAAGTCTTTGAGTCCCACCATAGCCAGGAATAACTCCTAATGAAACTTCTGGTAGACCCATTTTAGCATTTTCAGAGGCTATTCTAATATGACATGCCAATGCTATCTCTAATCCTCCACCAAGTGCATAACCATTTATTGCAGCAATTACTGGCTTTGGACAACTTTCAATGGTTTCTGATAATATTTTATGTCCTGATTCTGACAGCTCATATGCTTCTTCCATAGAAAAATTTACAAACTCTTTTATATCTGCCCCTGCAACAAATGCTTTATCTCCAGCTCCAGTTATGATTATTAGCCTTACATCAGGGTTTGCAATTGATGATTTAACTGCATGGTCTAATTCTGAAAAAGTTTCAATATTTAATGCATTTAGGTTTTTTGGTCTATTGATAGAAATTATATTAATTCTATCATCAATTTCATATGTTAAATTATTGTAAGACATATTAGTTATTTTTTTGGGAAGGTAATATTAAATGTTGTTCCGACATTACTCTTTGAGGTAAAAGTGATACTTCCGTTATATGCTGTAATTATACTTTTTATCATTGATAACCCTAGCCCCATCCCACTTGATTTTGTTGTAAAGCTTGGTTCAAATATTTTTTCCATGTCCGTTTTGGAAATACCATAACCATTGTCTGAAATTGAAATATTTACATCATCATCTTTTTCAGAAATATTTACGTTTATTTCAGGGTTTCTATCCTCCGGAATTGCTTGAAAGGCATTTTTTAGCAAATTAGTTATAACCCTAATTAGCTGAGTTCTATCAAAATTAGCAAGAATTTTACTAGATGAAGGTTTAAAGCTAATTTGATCTCTATTAAAAATATCAATCGCAAGCTCAACCACTTCAACTACGTTTAATTCTTCTTTTTTGGGTTCGGGCATTTCTGCAAAATCTGAAAATGCGGTAGCAATTGAACTCATAGTGTCTATCTGCTGAATCAAAGAATTACTAAATTCTTTAATTCTTTGCTTGCTAAACTCTTCCCCTTTACTAAAGCCCCGCTCAAAAGTTTGGATACTTAATCGCATTGGGGTTAATGGATTTTTGATTTCGTGTGCTACTTGTTTTGCCATTTCTCTCCATGCTGTTTCTCTTTCACTTTTTGCAAGTTTAACCGCACTACTTTTAAGCTCATCTATCATTGTGTTGTAAGAATCAATGAGTGCAACAACTTCTTTGGGTGTATTTTTGATATTAATTTTAACATTTTGATTTTGAAGATTTGTTCTTTTAATGGTTTCGCCAATAGAATCCAATGATTTTGTAACAAAATTTGAGATAAAATATGCGATAATAAATGCTATCAAAATCATATTTCCATGTACAAAGCCTAAACTGATTAAAAAACCGCTAAGCTCTTCCTTACTACTTGAATCATCTGCAAAATAGGGTATATAAATTATGCCCAAAGGTTGGTTTTGAAAGTTTGAAACTAAATTATAAGATGATTTAAAGTAGCTTGAGTTTTTATCTTCAATAACATACCTTAAAGAATTGTCATTTTTAAAATATTCTAAAATTTCTTCATCTAAAATGGTAGTGCCCCTGACCCCGGTTAAAGCAGTTGAGCTTTTTAATAATACTCCGTCCAAGCTGTATAGTTCAAATTCCAAATTATGCACATCAGCCATTTCCAAGATCATGCTGTTATTTAATGAATTAATAGAATTGATTCCGTTTTTTTGTAACTCATACTTTATATCAACTAGTAAATTATTTTCTTTCCTTTCTAATCTTCCCTCGTGATATTCAGAATTTTTTTTATTGAATTGAAATAAAGTTACACCTGCAATCATTATGGATTCAACAACTATAAAAACCATCATGTAATAAAAAATCCTTGAACTTAATGAAATATTATTGTCTGGCATTTATATAATTTGAATTGATTAGCTGTTAGTTTAAATTAAATTTAGTAATAATTTAAAAACCTCGAAATTTTCATAACATCTAAATAAAATTATTTGGACAATTAAATTCATATCTTTGGCAAAAATAACAGATGATGAAAAAGATTTTGAAATTGATGCTAATTGTTATAGGAGCTCTTGTCTTATTGATATACATATTTAATATTGATTATATATTTAAGGGGGTTCGAACAATTTATTTGACCGGAAATAATACTGCTTTTATTTCAGATTATGAATATTTTGATAACAGGGAAATAAAAAGCGCTAATCCTCAACCATGGGCTCTTCACAAACAATATAATACTATCGATGAATCCGACAAACTTAAAGAGTTGAATGATGAAAGAAAAACAAAATCTTTCTTGGTAATTAAAAATGATAGTATACTGTTTGAAAAGTATTATGATGGTCATAAACAAACTGATATTTCAAACTCATTTTCTGTTGCAAAAAGTATTGTAACTAGTATGATGGGTAAGGCTATTATGGAGGGTAAAATAAAAGGTCTAGATCAGCGAGTCAGTGATTTCTTTGAGGAATATAAAAATGGATTAGCTAGTGAGTTAACCGTTGGTGATTTAGCGTCAATGTCGTCTGGAATGAAATGGAATGAAAAGTATTACAGTGTAATTAATATTACATCAGAGAGTTATTTTACAGATGATTTAAGATCAGTTATTCTAGGACAAGAGATTGAAAACAAGCCCGGTAAAGGATTTAGGTATTCTAGTGGTGATACACAGCTATTGGCAATGATAATTGAAAAAGCTACCGGAACAAGTCTTTCAAATTATTTGAGTCAAAAATTCTGGGATCCAATGGGTGCAGAAAATTTAGCGCTTTGGCAAATTGACAGTGAAGAATCTGGAATGGAGAAAGCATATTGCTGCATAGCTGCTACAGCAAGAGATTTTGCCAGATTCGGTAAACTTTATATTGATAAGGGAAAATGGGGTGATACTGAAATTCTCGACTCCTCTTTTGTTGAACTTTCGTTAAACCCTGTCTTTGATGATAGTCCTTTCTATGGTTATGGTTGGTGGCTATATGAATTTGAAGGGAAAAAAGTTTTTACAATGAATGGTCATCGAGGGCAATTTGTTATCTCTTTTCCAGATGAGAATATAATTATTGTTAGACAAGGTGATTTTAATAATAAAGGACGAGTAAGCGAGCGGTCTGGAGATTTGTACCAATATATATCCGAAGGATACAAAATAGCAACAGCAATTGAATAATAGTTGAAATTAAATAAAGAAATACTGCTTAATGTAAATAATCTCTGTGTTAGGACTACAGAAAAAACAAAGCAACCAAATTTAATCGATGGGATTTCATTTAAAATAAAAAAAAATGAAATCATTGGGCTTATCGGAGAGTCTGGGAGTGGAAAATCACTGACCTCTTTGAGTATTCTTGGGCTTCTTGAAAAAAATAAGTTTAATATCTCTGGTGAAATTATCTTTGACAAGAAAAACCTTTTAAATCTTGATAATAACGCAATGATGGAAATTAGAGGTTCTGAAATTTCAATGATTTTTCAAGAACCAATGAGTGCTCTAAATCCAACAATGAAAATTGGCAAACAACTTTTTGAGGTTTTTAAAGCTCATAAAAATTTGTCATTTGAACATACTACTGAAAGAATCAAAAAACTAATCAAAAAAGTTAAACTAGATAATGTAGAAAATTTACTGGAAAAATATCCTCATCAAATTTCAGGAGGCCAAAAACAAAGAGTTATGATTGTTATGGCATTGTCATGCAACCCAAAACTGCTCATAGCTGATGAACCAACCACAGCGTTAGATGTTACAATTCAAAAAGAGATAATTGATATATTAAAAAACCTACAAAAAAGTGAAAACTTATCAATATTATTTATCTCTCATGATTTAAGACTTGTCTCGAATATTTCTGATAAAATTTTAATTATGAGAAATGGTAAAATAGTTGAGCAAGGCTCCAATAAAAGTATCTTCAATTCACCAAAAGAAAATTATACAAAAGCTCTTTTATCATTGATTATTAATGATAAAAAAAGATTAAAAAGATTACCAACCGTGGAGAGTTTTGATAAGAACCTCAAAGAAGAAGCGGAAACAAAAAGTGAAAGAAAAAACAGATTAAAAAATATTTATTCTGGTAAGCCAATTTTAGAAATTAGAAACGTATCAAAATTCTATAATACTTCAAAAAATTTATTTAGAAATAATAAAGGTTTTAAAGCACTTTCAAAAATCAGTTTAAAATTATTTAAAGGGGAAACTTTAGGTTTAATTGGAGAGTCTGGATCAGGTAAAACAACTTTATCGAATGCTATTCTTAAAATTCATGAATTTGAAGAGGGTGAAATTCTGTTTAAGGGAAAGGATATTTCAAAAATTAAAGAAAAAGAATTACTAGAATTTAAAAAAAATGTTCAAATTATTTTTCAAGATCCTTATGCGTCTCTCAACCCACTTCAAAATATATTTCAAATAATTTCAGAGCCAATAAAATTTCATAGAATATGTTCAAATGATGGGGTCTATGAAAAGTGCAAAGAATTGATAAATGATGTTGGGCTTAATGAAACTTTTTTGAGTCGATTTCCTCATGAACTTTCAGGTGGTCAAAGACAAAGAGTTTGTATAGCTAGGGCTATTAGCGTTAATCCACAAGTTCTTATTTGTGATGAGTCTGTTTCCGCTCTTGATGTTTCAATTCAAGCAACAGTGTTAAACTTATTAAATTTACTGAAGAAGAAATATAACTTTACATATATATTTATTTCTCATGATCTTTCGGTAGTTAAGTACATGTCTGATAAGATTATAGTACTTTATAATGGTGAAATAGTTGATTATCAAGATGCTGATTTGCTTTTTGAAAAACCAAAAGATAATTATACCAAAAGACTAATTAAAGCGTCATCTTAGCCATGGAAAAAATTTGGATTCCAAATAATTATGAGTCTTCAAATTTATTTCAATTTGAAGCATTTCTAGAAAAAAAATATGATCTGTCTTTTTCAAATTATGCCAAACTACATGAGTGGTCAATAAAAAATCTGGAGAATTTTTGGGAATCAATAAGCGAATTTTATAAAATCCAATTTGATGAACCATATAGCTTCATACTAAACAAGCAAATCCCTTTTTATAAATCAAAATGGTTTGAAGGTGCAGAATTAAGCTATGCAAGTCATATTTTACGTCATGCAAAAAATAATCAGATTGCAATTGTATATAAAAATGAATCAAAAGATTTAGTTGAAATTTCGTGGAATAGCCTATTAGAAAAGGTAAAAGAAATAAGGAGCTACCTAATAGAATATAATATAAAAAAAGGTGATGTTGTTGTGGGTTATTTATTAAATCATCCTGATACAATAGCTTCTTTTATTGCTGTAAATTCTCTTGGTGCTGTATGGTCATGTTGTTCACCGGATTTTGGAACAGATAGTATAGTAAACAGATTTGAACAATTAAATCCTGCTGTTCTTTTAGCACATAGAAAATATTCTTATAATGGAAAAGATTATAGTCAAGAGAAGAAAATTAAAGAGCTTCAAAGAGAGCTTCCTTCAATTAAAAAAACAATTGTGTTTGACTCAACATTTGATTCTTGGAATCTTAAATCAAATTACTGGATCGACTTTGAATTAGAATCTGTTAAATTCGACCATCCTATATGGGTTCTTTTTTCGTCGGGAACAACAGGAAAACCCAAAGCAATCACTCATGGTACTGGAGGTATATTGTTAGAGCAATATAAATCTCATTCATTACACCAAAATATAATGAGTGGTGATAGATTTTTTTGGAATACCACAACAGGATGGATGATGTGGAATTATGCTTTGGGTTCATTACTATGTGGTGCAACTCTTTGTCTGTACGATGGGTCTGCAAATTTTCCTGATATTGGAGTTCAATGGAGGTTTGCAAAGGAGGCTAAAATTAATCATTTTGGAAATGGGTCACCTTTATTTATAGCAAGTATGAAGCAAGACTCTAAAGATGTTAATAATGAGAATTTAAAATTTATTAAAACTATTGGAGCAACAGGGTCGCCTTTGTCCACTGAGGCATTTAAGTGGTTACAAAAAAAGCTGCCAAGTGCACAAATAATTTCATTAAGTGGTGGAACAGATGTCTGCTCTGCATTTATAGGTGGATGTCCTAAATTACCTGTATATGCTGGGTTTTTACAATGTAATATGCTAGGTGCTTCAATACAGGCTTGGGATGAAAATGGCAATAGTATTAAAGGAAAAACTGGTGAATTAGTAATCACTGAACCATTACCATCTATGCCAATATTCTTTTGGGGTGATGAAAGTTTTGAGAAGTATAATAATTCTTATTTTAATGAAAATCAGGAAGTTTGGACTCATGGAGATTGGATATTTATAGATGAATTGAGAGGAATTTTAATGCAAGGAAGGTCGGATGCAACTCTGAACAGAAATGGGATTAGAATTGGTACTTCTGAAATTTATTCCGTCTTAGATAACATTAAAGAAATTAAAGATTCCTTGATTATTGATTTAAATATTGGTGATTCTAGTAAACTAATATTATTTGTGGAATCAGAACACGAATTAAATAAAGATTTTAGAGGTGATATTATAAAAGCAATAAAAAGTAAATGCTCTCCAAGACATGCTCCAAACTTAATTTTTTCAATTTCTCAGGTACCATATACTATTAGTGGTAAAAAAATGGAAATTCCTATAAAAAAGATTTTGTCTGGAGAAAAAATTGAAAATGTGGTTTCAAAAGGTGCTATGAAAAATCCTGAATGTATTGAAGATTTTTTAGTTATTAAAAATCAATATCTAAAATCTCTTGATCAGTAGTCCTTCCCGAACTGGTACTATCAATTACAAACTTATTACAATCTAATTCAATAGTTAATTTTTTTGGTCGTTCAAAAGATTCTTGAGAGATTAGTAGGGTTGAATCTTGATATACACTTTTCATATAAACTCCCCAAATCGGTAATGCCATTGAAGCACCCTGACCATAAGCTATATCTTCAAAATGAATTGCTCTATCTTCAGCTCCTACCCATACACCTGTAACTAAATTTGGAACCATCCCAATAAACCAACCGTCACTTTGATTTTGTGTTGTTCCAGTCTTACCAGCAATGGGATTAGTAAACTCATATGGATAGCCTGTCACTACATTTTGATAAGCTCTATTGAATTCATCAGCGCCAGTTGTTCTCAACCGTGTTCCTGAGCCTGCCTTTGTAACACCCTCTAGTAAATTAACAGTAACATAAGCAGCTTCTTCACTTAAAACATCTCTAGTTACAGGTTGATTTTTATACAAGGTAGTGCCGTTTTTATCATCTATCCTTTCTATAAAAACTGGTTGTGTATATACACCTTTATTTGCAAAAGTGGAATATGCTGCAACCATTTCATAAACACTTAGATCAGGTGTACCAAGCGCAATAGAAGGAACTGGAAGAATTCTTTGTTCTATTCCTAAATCTTTAGCTAATTTAACAACAGTGCGTGGTCCAATTCTGTCCATCAATCTAGCAGTGACAGTATTTACTGAATTTGCTAAAGCATTTTTTAAAGTTCTTGTTCTTCCATATTTATCACCAGAGTTTTTAGGACACCATTGCTCAACGTTTCCAAATTTATTTTTTTCTATACAAAATTGGCTATCAGGAAATGTGTCACAAGGAGATAGTTTTAGTTGATCTATAGCTGCAGCATAAACAAAAGGCTTAAAAGTTGATCCAATTTGACGTTTACCTTTTTTGACCATATCATACTGAAAATGCCTGTAGTTCATTCCTCCAACCCATGCCTTGATGTAACCGTTAGTGGGGTCCATAGACATCATACCCGGCCTGAAAAAAGACTTGTAATATTTCATCGAATCTAAAGGAGTCATTGTTGTATCTATCTCTCCTGCCCATGAAAAAACAGTCATTTCTTTTGGAATATAAAATGATTCCTCAATTTCCTCATCATTTTTTTTCAAATCATATTTCATTTTCCTCCACCTCTCTGATCTTCTCATAGAAATTCTCAATAAAGTATCTACAGCACCACTGGTTAACTCACGAAATGGAGCAATAGAATCGTCTAATGTTTCATTTTGTTCAAAAAATTCTTTCTGAAGCCTTGGCATATGAGATATAACAGCATTTTCTGCCATTTCCTGCATAGTATAATTTATGGTTGTATAAATCTTTAAGCCATCTGTATTTAGGTTGTACTTTGATCCATCAGGTTTTCTATTGTTTTCATTGTTGATCCATGTTTTCATGTGAGCTCTCAAAAACTCTCTAAAATAAGTTGCTAGACCTTCTCTATGAGATTCAGGCGTATAATTTAAATTAAGGGGTTGCTGTTTTAAAGAATCAACCAAAACTTCATCTAAATAATTGTATTTTTTCATTTGACCCAAAACAACATTTCTCCTATTTTTAACTCCGACTGGATTTCTATGAGGTCTAGGATTATACAAAGAAGAATTTTTTAACATCCCAACTAAAATTGCTGATTCGTTTATATCCAAATCAATAGGCTCCTTGCCAAAATAAATTCTTGAAGCACTTCTTATGCCATCACCATTATTACCAAAATCATATAAATTCAAATATTGAGTGATTATTTCATCTTTTGTATAGTGTCTTTCTAATCTTACGGCAATTATATATTCTTTAAACTTCTGAGTTAATCTCTCGATTATATCTCTTGAGCCCTCGCCTGTAAATAGCAACTTTGCTAATTGCTGAGTAATAGTACTTCCTCCCCCATCCTTTCCCAACTTTAATGCGGCTGCAACAGTTCTTTTAAAATCTATTCCTGAATGAGAATAAAACCTAATATCTTCTGTAGCTATAAGAGCATCTACAAGATGATTTGGAAGTTCTTCAAAGGTTACAGGAGTTCTGTTATCATTAAAATAATATTTACCAAGAGTTTTTCCATCTGAGCTAATGACTTCACTGGCTAAATTAGTTTTTGGGTTTTCCAAAACTTCAAGGTCTGGCATATCTCCAAATCCACCTATTGATGCATAATAAAAGATGAAAGCAATAAGCATGATTGGGGTTAAAAAAAATAACCACATCAAAAACGAATACCATTTATATTTTTTCTTCAATGCTATTTTATTTTTTCTACTTTATAACCAATATCAATAACTCCATTTAAATTTTCAATTCCTCCAACTTTATTAATAATTCTCATTGCATGTTGAATTGAAACCAAATATTTTTTCTTATTAACTAAGCTAATATTTTCTTTGTGTAATAAGGAATTCTCAACAATATTAATTCTCTTATTTCCTGTAAAATTTCCATACTTATCTGCTAATTTATATTCTAAAGTGTCAATTGACAAAATATTTGATGAGTCCTCTAATGATACAATTAAAAATATATTGTTAAAGGGATATTTTTCATCAATTCTTAGATTAATAAATGATTTATATGTGAGATTTTCTCTAGAATCAAGTTCAAAACTAAAATATTGAATAGAATCCTTATGCCAAATTCCATCAACAGAATTATATTTAATGTAATCAATGTTTGTATTACACGAAAAGAATAAAAATAAAAACCCTAAAGTTATTTTATATCGCATTTATTTTCTTTTTTTTCTGTCAAATCTAGTTATACTATCTTCTGTTTTTTTACTAATTCCTTCTACAGAGATTAAAGAATAATCTTCCAAAGCAGAGACCTCCTTGTCAGAATTATTAATGTTAATCATTTTATTTAAACCATTTAAATCAAACTCAAACCATTCCATAAAGTTACCTTTATACGCGTACCATACACGTTTTTTGAAAATATCTGTTTTTTGAAGAACAGCTATACCTTTTGTTGTTTTTATTTTATAATCCTTTTTTGGAAAGTCTTTTAAAGCATCTAAATAAGTATCAAGCTCATAATTTAGACAGCATTTTAATTTTCCGCATTGGCCTGCTAATTTTTGTGGATTAATTGAAAGCTTTTGATATCTGGCTGATGATGTATTAACTTTTCTGAGATCATTTAACCAGGTCGAACAACATAGCTCCCTTCCACACGACCCAATTCCACCAAGTCTGGATGCTTCCTCACGTAATCCTACTTGCTTCATTTCAATTCTAGTTTTAAATTCTACAGCATATTTTTTAATCAGTTCTCTAAAATCAACTCTTCCTTCAGCAGTGTAATAAAATATTACTTTTGATCCATCAGCCTGAAATTCAACATCAGAAATTTTCATTTTTAATCCTAATTCAATAGCAATTTTTCTAGCTTTTATTTGTACTTCCGGCTCTTTTTTTATTAAGTCTTGCCATTTATTAATTTCGTTCTCATTTGGATAGCGAAGTAAGGAAAAAAGTTCGTCGTCAATTTTTATACCTTTCTTTTTTAGTTGATTCTTGACAAGTTCTCCAGTTAGTGTAATTTCACCTATATCATACCCTTTTGTAGACTCAGTTATAATTGGATTACCTTTTGTGACAATCAAATCATTATTTCGAAAATATCCTTTTCTGCCATTTTTAAATCTAACTTCTACAATTTTAAATTTATCACTAATAGATGAGGAAATATCAGCTAGCCAATCAAAAACGGTAAAAGTTCCACAAGTACCACTTGCACAATTACCATTGTTGTTACATCCTCTTGGGAGACCATTGATACTATTATTACAGCTATTACAACCCATTACTTTTTAAAAGTTGTTATTTTATCAGTTCTACCTTTTTTAAAGATATCATTACTATTTTTCTGGCCCTTCCTCAGTTTTTTTTGAGCTTTATGTGGCATTTGACTAATTTCAAGACAATCATAAGAACAACAATTTTTCATTTTTGTTTTACAGTCATCACATTGAATAAATAATAAATGACATGCATCATTAGCGCAATTTGTGTGAATGTCAAATGGTTCTCCACATTGATGACACTGTGCAATAATTTCTTCACTAACTTTTTCAACACGTCTATTATCAAAAACAAAATTCTTACCAATAAAATTATTTTCTAATTGTTTGTTTTCCACTTGACGTACATATTCAATTATACCGCCCTCTAATTGATAGACATTCTTAAATCCCTTGTGTTTAAAGTAAGCACTAGCTTTTTCACATCGAATTCCTCCAGTGCAATACATAAGTAAATTTTTATCTTCCTTGTGATCCTTTAGCTTGTCTTCTATTAAATCCAATGAATCTCTAAAAGTATCAACATCGGGGCAAATTGCATTTTTAAAATGTCCAATCTCACTTTCATAATGATTTCTCATATCTAGAACGATTGTATTTTCTTCTTTCATCAAGCTGTTAAACTCTTCAGCGTTTAGATGAATTCCTTTTTTGGTAACATCAAATGAATCATCATTTAATCCATCGGCTACAATTTTATCCCTTACTTTAATTTTTAATTTCAAGAATGACTTTGTCTCATGTTTTAAAGCAATATTGATTCTAACATTCTTTAAAAATGAAATTGAATTAAGATGTTCAATAAATATTTTTAAGTTCACTTCAGGGAGTGATAGTTGAGCATTGATTCCTTCCTTTGCAATATAAATGCGGCCTAAAACGTCAATGGAGTTCCAAAAAATAAATAATTCATCCCTAAAGCTTTTTGGATCATTAATCTTTGCATACTTATAAAATGAAAGAGTAATTCGTTTTTGATTTGATAAATCTAAAATCCTAGACCTCTCGTCAGAGCTTAATTTATTGTACAGTTGCATGCTATACCATTTTTAATTACTAACAAAAGTAGAAAAAAAGATAAAAATCATCTACTAGTATATTGTATTGTGTAAAAAGATATCCTAAATTAGTAATGATAAAAACTTAATTATGGCCAACGATAAAGCAGACAAATTAAAAGCACTAAAATTAACCCTAGACAAGCTAGATAAAACATACGGAAAAGGCACAGTTATGAAAATGGGGGATTCGCCTAATGAGAATGTAGAGGCAATATCCTCTGGATCCTTAGGACTAGACATTGCTTTAGGAGTTGGCGGGTATCCAAAAGGAAGAGTTGTGGAAATATATGGACCTGAGTCCTCTGGAAAAACTACATTGACTTTACATGCTATTGCAGAATGTCAAAAAAAGGGAGGAATCGCAGCGTTTATTGATGCTGAGCATGCATTTGATAGGTTTTATGCCGAGAATTTAGGTGTCGATATAGAAAATCTGATAATATCTCAGCCAGATCATGGAGAACAGGCGTTAGAAATTGCGGATAATTTAATTAGATCAGGAGCAATTGATATGGTAATAATTGACTCTGTTGCAGCACTTACACCTAAAAGCGAAATTGAAGGTGAAATGGGAGATTCAAAAATGGGTCTTCATGCAAGACTTATGTCACAAGCTTTAAGAAAACTTACTAGCTCAATCAGTAAAACTAATTGTACGGTAATGTTTATAAATCAATTAAGAGAAAAAATAGGTATAATGTTTGGAAATCCAGAGACAACAACTGGAGGTAATGCTTTAAAGTTTTATGCTTCTATCAGATTAGATATTAGAAGATCAACCCAAATTAAGAATAGTGACGGAGTAGTGATGGGTAATAAAACCAGAGTAAAAATTGTAAAAAATAAAGTTGCCCCACCTTTTAAATTAGCTGAATTTGATATTATGTATGGTGAGGGGATTTCAAAAGTTGGTGAAATTATTGACTTAGCTGTAGAATCAGAAATAATAAATAAAAGTGGTTCTTGGTTTAGCTATGAAGGGACTAAGCTAGGTCAAGGAAGAGATGCCGTAAAAACTTTGCTAAAGGATAATCCAGATTTGATGGAAACACTTGAATCAAAACTTAAAGAAATTATTTAGGAATTTCTTAAATCATCAAGCATTAATTTTCTGACATCTTCGCTTAGCTTGACCCTATCCTCTTTTACCATGCCTTTGGTCTCAATTGGCTCATGAATCTTTACTCTTAATATTCCAGGTGTACCTTTTGAACCTCCAATCAGTCCTCCAAAACTCCAAGGAAAACGCTTTTTATTATCCAAAAATGTCATAGGAACAATTGGAACTTGATGTTCAATTGCCATTGTGAAAGCACCATGTTTGAAAGGTGCTAATTCAACTTCTAAACCAGGTACTGTACCTTCAGGAAAAATTCCCAAGCTTATTCCTGCATTTAATTTTTTCTTGGTTTGTTCAAAGACCTGCTTTTTGCTATCGTTACTTGATCTATCAACCAAAATCATTGTTCTTTTATAAATAGACCCAAAAATTGGAATCTTGTCTAGCTCTTTTTTACCAATAAAAACCAGCGGGTTTTTTCTTACAGTAGAAACCAATAGCATAACATCTATCATAGAAACATGATTGGCTACAAATATATATGGGCTATTTTTTTTTGTTTTTATATTACCTTTTCGTGATGGGAACATGCCCATTCCTAATAAAATAAGATCAGACCATAATACACCCATTACATAAAACTTTTTATACCAATTTCTGTTTAATAGAATTATAAGAAAGGAGGGTAAAATAATTATGATAGTAAATACAAATACTAACAAGTAAAACCATATATTGTAGAATGTCCAGAAAATGTATTTTGCTACTTTCACAAGTTTCAAAACTAATTAATTTATTTTAATAAAAAATTTAACTTTGTTATTATGAGTGAAAAATCTAAAAGAATACTTACAGGAATACAAAGTACAGGAATACCCCATTTAGGAAATATTCTTGGTGCAATTATTCCTGCTATAAATTTTTCAAAACAAAATGATGTAGAAACATATTTGTTTATCGCAGATTTTCACTCTCTAACTCAAATTAAAGACTCTAAAGAATTAAAACAAAATACCCTATATACTGCTTCAGCATGGTTGGCATGCGGTCTTGATCCATCTCGGACTGTTTTTTATAGGCAAAGTGATGTACCACAAGTAACTGAGCTAGCCTGGTATTTAAGTTGCTTTTTCCCATACAATAGACTAATGCTAGCACACAGCTTCAAGGATAAAAAGGATAGATTAAAAGATGTTAATTCTGGTCTTTTTAACTATCCCATGCTAATGGCTGCTGACATTTTACTTTACGATGCCAATATTGTTCCTGTAGGAAAAGACCAGCTTCAACACTTAGAAATAACAAGAAATGTTGCCAATAGATTTCACAATGTTTTTGGGGAAACGTTTATTCTGCCTAATGAATATTTACAAGAAGAATCTAAGCTAATCACTGGTACTGACGGAGAGAAAATGAGTAAAAGTAAAAATAATATTATCAATATTTTTGCTTCAGAAAATGAGTTGAAAAAACAAATTAAATCCATAGAGACTGACTCCACTGAACTTGATAGCCCGAAAGAATGGAGAACGTGCAATCTGTTTAATATTTATAAGTTGATTGCTGATAAAAATCAAATTGATGCAATGAAGAATAAATATAAGGGAGGTGGATATGGATATGGACATGCAAAAAATGATCTACTTCAATTAATTATTGAAAAGTATTCAGAGCAAAGAAATAAATTTAACCACTATGTTTCAAATCCAAATGAAGTGGAAGAAATTTTAATAGAGGGGGCTGCTAAAGCAAGTATTACAGCAGAAAAAGTTTTAAGCAGAGTACGCAAAAAATTAGGATATTAAAATAAAAATTTCATTTAATTTTATATCTTAGATTTTAATAGCCGTTACATGAAAATTAGTACTTATATTTTTGAATTGTTACAAAGTCAAGATTGCGTTATTGTCCCAAATTTTGGTGCTTTCGTTGCAAGAAATATTTCAGCAAAAATTAGTTCTGATGGATCTAAAATTTTCCCTCCTAACAAAGAACTTTCTTTCAATAAAAATGTAGTTAAAAATGATGGGTTACTACTTAATGCAATTGCATCAAATGAAAATATTAATTATGAGGCTGCAGAACAAAAAATTATAAATTGGGTTAAGAGAATAAATAAGAAACTTGAAAAACAAAAATATATTGAAATAAAAAATATAGGTTCAATTTCTTTAGAAAACAGCAAATATATTTTCATTCCTAATCAAAGCTCAATTTTTCTTAAAAGCTCCTATGGGTTTAACTCAATAGACTCATCGTACATAATAAGACAGCAGAAAAATATTAATAATAGCTATTTAAAATATGCTGCAATGTTTATAGTCTTTTTGTCTTTAACTGGATTATTTACAAAAAGCTATTTTGACAGTGTAAATGAATTTAATAAAGCTTCTTATGCTGAAGCAAATCTAGAGATTGAGAAAAAAATACAAAAAGCAACTTTTAATATCAATGCATCATTGCCGGTAGTTAAGTTGCCTATTCGAAAACAATATGGAAGCTTTCATATTGTTGCAGGTTCATTTAGACTAGAGGAAAATTCATTAAAAATGATATCTCAACTTAAAGATAAAGGGTTTATAGAGTCAAGAAAGGTAGGGGTCAATAAATTTGGCTTAATACAAGTTGCTTACAACAGTTATGATACAGTTGAAGAAGCTAGAATAGCTCTTTCAGATATTAGGGCTAAGGAAGACATTAACGCATGGCTTTTAATAAAAAATTAAACCTCCTGAGATATCAAAACTCCAAAAGATTCACTTACGATACTTACAGATTCCGTTTTACCTGGTGAGACAAATGCATTAAATAATCTGTTTGGTGGTGAATTACTAGCCAGAATGGATAGGGCGGCTAGTATCTCTGCAAGACGTCATGCGGAAGAAATTGTGGTAACATCTTCTGTTAATAATGTCTCATTTGGTAAATCAATTCCTATCGGAACTACGGTTACAATCGAAGCAAAAGTTTCAAGAGCATTTACGACATCAATGGAAGTTTTTATTGATGTGTGGATTGACGATGATAGTGGAAAAAAAATAAAAGCAAATGAGGCGATATACACTTTTGTTGCCGTAGACAAGTCTGGAAAACCAACAAAAATTGATAAGATCAATCCTGAAACAGACCAGGAAAAAAATAGATATGATGCTGCCTTAAGAAGAAGGCAGCTAAGTCTTGTATTGGCTGGTAAAATGAAAGCTGATGATGCAACAGAATTAAAAGCACTATTTTCTTAGATTATAATTTATAAATCCAAGTCCTTGGGTTTTGAGGAACACCATTATAAAAAATACTAAAGCTTAAAATCGTTTGCCCATTTAATGGGTCTGTTGCAATTTTGCCTATTACTTCCTTCGTCTTTAACTTATCTCCTTTTGACACATAAATTTGTGAAAGATTTTTATATACTGTAAAGAAATTTCCATGCTGAATAAGAACAGTGCGACTATTATTTTTAGAAATAATTATAGAATATACTTCACCATCAAAAATAGTTCTAGCCTCAACGTCACTAGATGTCCGAATTCTAACTCCGTTGCTTTGTATAGTAGCAGTTTTTACAATTGGATGAGGTTGCTTTCCAAAACCCAAAACTACATTACCTCTTATAACAGGTGAAGGTAATCGACCTTTATTTGCATTAAAGTTTTTTGAGATTAATTGAGCCTCTTCGCTTAATTTAAATCCTCCATCATTTCTTTTTGAGTTAGCTAAAGCTTCTCTTATTAATTTCTCAATTTTTTTATCTATATCCTTAGACAGCTTTTGTTTCTGTTTAATCTCATTTTTATATTTCTTTTGATCCTTATTAACTTCAGCTATTAACTTATTGAGATCGTCATATTGAATACTTAATTCTCTTTTTATATTTTCATTTTCATTTATTAATAACTGTTTATTTGTCTTTTGCGAATCAAGAACGACTATAACATTTTCTATTTCTGAACTAGTGGATTTAATTTTTAATAATGTTTTATTTTGAAAATTTACATATTGTTTAAAATATTGAATCCTTTTATATGCTTGCTGGAATGATGATGATGAAAATATAAACATCAATTTATTTAAGTTAGATTTTTTCTTATAACCTGTTATAAGCATCTTAGCAAGTTCTTCTTTTAAAGACAGTTCTTTATTTTTTAGATTGGTAAGCTGAATTTCATTAGCATCAATTTCGTTTAAAATTAGATTTAACTGATTATTAATATTACTAATTAAATTTTGTTGTAGTTTAATTTTATAATTTAAATCCTCTGCATTAGAAATTATCAAGCCTTTTTTCTTAGAAGAGTTGGACAATTTTAACTCAATTACTTTTATCTCATTTTGAATTTCTTTTTTTTGCTTTTCTAAGGCCTGTTTTGATTGTGATCTTAAATCAGTGACAATAAGCAATAGAAAAAATAAAAGTATTCTAGTAGGGTTCATTATAATTTAATGCGCTTATAATTTTTAGGGATCCTAAAGGGGATATTAATTTTTTCTAGAGAAGAAATAGACTTAATCTCAATATATAGGTTTTCTAATCCATTATTAGAAAAACGGATTTTTGTGGGTAAAATTTGATCATCGATTATAGTATAGTCGTCATATGATACTTCAAAAAAATTATTTTGATCTTTAAAAGAGTGTTTGAGAACTCTGAAATTGAAGGGGCTGATGGAAACAGTCGACTGAACTACTTTAGAATTGATAGTGAATTTATCGTCTCTAAAAATATAGCTGTTTGATGTTTTTTTATATAAAGAGGAAGGGTCAAATTTATGAATTAAAATACCTAATATTAGGTTTTGAAATATTTCGAAATTTGAATCAAAGCCAATTTTATCGTTTATATAATTAATATCAGATGTAAAATAATTCTTTTCAATTTTATTATAATACTTTATCGAATCATTATCAATTAGTATCCTAGCGGCTCCAAGCGATGCATTAATCCATATCTTTTCATTCGCTGAAATCCGCATGGTTATAGTGTTTGATTTTATTTTATTATTATCTCTAAATGATACCTTAGCTTTTGCTTGAATATACTCTATACTATTAAGATTATTATTGGCATTACGTATAGATTTTTTTGGTGTAAACTTTCTGGTGCTTTCATTATTTTTTTTTGATGCATTATAAAACAAAGAACATGAGCTTAAAAAGAAAACGGAAAGCAAAAGAATAATTTTTTTCATAATCTTATGTTATTTGCCAGTACTTCCAAAACCTTTATCTCCCCTCAAAGAATCATCTAATTTATCTACAGCTTTCCAAGAAACAGTTTCATGTTTTGCAATAACCATCTGAGCTATTCTATCTCCAGAATCAATTTTAAAATCTGAATCTGATAAATTAATTAATATAACACCTATTTCACCACGATAATCTGCATCAATTGTTCCTGGTGAATTTAAAACAGAAATTCCTTTCTTTAAAGCCAATCCGCTTCTAGGCCTTACCTGTGCTTCATAACCTGGCTTTAAAGAAATAAATAATCCTGTTTTAACCAATACTCTTTGTAGCGGCTTGAGAACTATTGGGTCTTCTAAATATGCTCTTAAGTCCATACCAGCTGAAAGCAGGGTTTCATATTTTGGAAGCTCATTATTTGAGATATTTACTATATGTATAATCATCTTATCAAATTAAATAACTTAATTATTTGTCTTTTTTCCTTGACCAAAATTACAAGATTCATAACCATTATACATGCTATTCCAACTAATATATTATCTCTAAATCCGTAAAAAGAAATAGATGATAAGGAAATAGATAATAATATGTAAAATAAAATTTTTGAGGCGTTATATGGGATAGGATAATATTTTTTTCCAATCGAATAGGATAATAAGGCCATAGTAAGATATGCTATAAGTGTAGCAACTGCAGACCCCAAGAAACTATAATTTGGAATTAAGATTATATTTAACAATAAAGTTATTGTAGCTCCTACTACCGAAATATATGCGGCAAATTTAGTCATGTCAGTAACTTTATACCAAACCGATAAATTTTGATATATACCAAGGCAAAAATTGGCAAGTAAAATAATAGGTACAATATACATGGCCTGCCAATACTCAGGATCGCCAATGAAAATTACTTTTAAAATATCCAGGGCTACCACGACTAAAACCAGTAGCGAAGAGCCTATTATAACAAAAGTTTCAAGAACTAAAGCATAGCTCTGTTTTGAGCTTTTCTTATCTGCTTCACTAAAGAAAAAAGGTTCTATGGCTAGTTTATATGCTGTAGAAAACAATGTCATGAAAATTGCTAATTTATAACAGGCTGCATACATTCCAATTTCAGTTTTTGCTATTGAAGCTGGTAATAGAAAATCTAATAAGATTTTATCGAAGGTTTCATTAATAGTAAATGCTAATCCTGAAATTAAAATTGGAAATGCGTAAGCAAGCATTTTCTTGAGTAATTTGAAATTAGCTTGATAATTTATTCTGAAATAAAACGGTATTAATAATAATAAGGAAACAAAACTTGCAATTAGGTTAGCAATAAAAATATAGGCAACTTCATAATTTTCAAAATATATACTCTGCAAAAAGTTATAGGATTCTGAAAGATCTTTTAGGAAGATTAAAAGAAAAATATTCAACGAGAAATATATGATTACATTGATGATTTTGATTACTGAATATTTAAATGCAGCACCTTTTAATCTTAAGTATGCGAAAGGGATAACAGTAAGGGCATCAATAACTAATATCCATACTACAATACTAAGGTAACTTGTGCTGATTCCTGTGAAGTCTGAGATGTTTAATTTAAAAATGCTAAATAATGAGGCAAAAATAAATGATGTAATAATAATAGAAATTGCAGCTGTATTTAAAACATCGTTTTTATTTTTTTCGGTGTTATAGAATCTAAAAAAAGAGGTCTCTAATCCATAGGAAAGAATAACATTGAACAGTATAATATATGAGAAAATAAGTGAAAGTGTACCAAATTCAGAAACCTCGCTTATAACGCTCTTATCAGTATGGACTCTAACCAAAATAACACTAATAATTCTGGGAAAAACAGTAGCTATTCCATAGATAAATGTTTGCTTAAATAATTGCAGAAATTTTCCCAAAATTTGAAGGTTTGTTATTTAAAAATAAAGGAATAATAATTGGAAAACAAAAAGTGTGTAAATCAACTATCCATTTAGAGCTTCAGCTCCACCAACAATTTCAAGAATTTCATTGGTGATGGCCGCTTGTCTGGCTTTATTATAAGTTAGTTTAAGTTGATCTCTTAGCTCAGTTGCATTATCTGTTGCCTTATGCATGGCTGTCATTCTAGCGCCATGTTCTGACGCATAGGAATCTCTAACAGATTTATACAATTGTGTTTTTAAAGACTTTGGAATTAACTCAGAAATAATTTCGATTTGAGATGGTTCAAAAATATAATCAGAAGAATCTTTTTGATCATCTTCGGAGTTATTGTTTTCGATTGGAAGAAATTGCTCTGAGGTTACTATTTGAGTAGCAGCATTTTTAAATTTATTGTATACAATCTCTATCTTATCAAACTCTTTAGAAAGAAATTTATTCATCAATAAGTCGCCAATTAGTGAGATATTTTCAAATGAAAGCTCATCAAAAATATCATTATTTGTTTCTATTACATTAAAGTTTTTTGATAAAATATCAGACCCTTTTTTGCCTATACAAAAGAAAGAAACTTTTTCACTTGAAGATGCTGCTATTTCAGAGCAACGCTTAATAACATTTGAATTAAATGCACCACATAAACCTCTATTTGAGGTAATGCAAACAACCAATTTATTGTTAACCTTTCGGGGCTTTAAATAAATATTCTCAAAGTCAACAGAAGTGGATAGATCTACCAACATTTGTGTAAGCTTATCAGAGTAGGGGCGCATTGCTGTGATGGCATCTTGAGCTTTTTTTAGCTTGGCAGCAGATACCATCTTCATAGCACTTGTAATCTGCATAGTTGAAGAAACAGACGATATCCTATTTCTGATTTCTTTTAAGTTTGCCATTTTTTAAAACTTTGAAACCAATTCAGCACAAACTTTTTCAAGTGTACCAGTTACTTCATCGGTTAATTTTCCTTGCTTAATAGTTGATAAAATTTTTGAATGTTTGTCATTAAGAACTCTCAGATATTCTGACTCAAATTCCTTGATTCTATCAACTGGAATATCTCTTAACAAATTTTTTGAACCCGCATAAATAATTGCAACTTGATCCTCTACCTTAAAAGGATCATTTTGTGCTTGCTTTAGTATCTCAACATTTCTTTTTCCTTTTTCAATTACATTTAATGTTGCTGCATCTAGGTCGGAACCAAACTTAGCGAAAGCCTCTAATTCTCTAAATTGAGCTTGGTCTAACTTCAAAGTTCCTGAAACCTTTTTCATTGACTTAATTTGAGCTGAACCACCTACTCTTGAAACAGAGATACCAACATTAATTGCTGGTCTAACACCAGAATTAAATAAATCTGATTCTAAGAAAATTTGGCCATCTGTAATCGATATTACATTTGTGGGAATATATGCTGAAACATCACCTGCCTGGGTCTCAATTATTGGAAGTGCGGTTAAAGAACCTCCTCCTTTAACAATTGCTTTTAGGGATTCTGGTAAGTCATTCATCTCTTTAGCAATTGCATCGTCATTGATAACTTTTGCTGCTCTTTCTAATAAACGTGAATGTAGGTAAAAAACATCTCCAGGATATGCTTCCCTCCCTGGTGGACGTCTTAATAAGAGTGATATTTCACGATAAGCTACAGCTTGTTTTGAAAGATCATCATATATAATTAATGCTGGTCGACCGGTATCTCTAAAATATTCTCCTATTGATGCACCTGTAAACGGAGCATATACCTGCATTGCTGCTGGATCAGAAGCATTTGCTGCAACAATAGTAGTGTAAGCCAAAGCGCCTTTATCTTCCAATATCTTTGCTATACCTGCAACAGTTGAAGCTTTCTGGCCAACGGCAACATAAATACAATATACAGGCTCCCCAGCATCATAGAATTCTTTTTGATTTAAAATTGTATCGATACACACCGTTGTTTTTCCAGTTTGTCTGTCTCCGATTACCAGCTCTCTTTGACCTCTTCCGATAGGAATCATTGCATCGACAGATTTTATACCCGTTTGCAATGGCTCGTTAACCGGTTGTCTAAAAATTACACCCGGTGCTTTTCTTTCTAATGGCATTTCATATAATTCGCCTTTAAGCTCTCCTTTACCATCAATTGGATTACCAAGGGTATCAACAACTCTTCCCACAATACCTTCACCTACTTTTACAGATGCAATTCTTGAAGTTCTTTTTACAGTGTCACCTTCCTTAATGTCTGTAGAGGTTCCTAATAATACGATACCTACATTATCTTCTTCTAGATTAAGAACTATTCCTTGGGTTCCGTTGGAAAATTCTACCAATTCACCATACTGGGCGTTTGAAAGGCCATAGGCTCTGGCGATTCCATCACCAACTGTCAATACACTACCAATTTCATCAAGAGATGATGTTGAGTCAAAATCTTTTAATTGTTTTTTTAATATAGCTGAAATCTCAGCTGGATTTACTTCGGCCATAATCTTTAATTTGTAAGTTCTGTTTTTAAGTTATTTAAGTTTTGTTTTATACTTGCATTATATTCCTTGCCGTCAAACCTAACTATAAAACCACCAATAATATTTGGATTAACAACATTAGTTATGTTAACAGAATTTGCATCTTTGATATTAATCATAGATAATATTTCTGATTCCAACTCATTATTAATGGGTGAAGCTGTTATTATTGTAGCCTCTTTTATATTATTATGTTTATTGTATAATTGTATAAAACTACTAGCAATATCACCAATGATTTTAACTCTTTTGTTTTGGATTAATATATCCATGAGTTTTTCAGTAAGGACATTGTTTTCGTTAATCAGTGATAAAATTAATTTTTTCTTATCATGATAGTTTATCTGAGAGTTAGATAATAAATTTTTGAAATCAAGGGAGCTAGAATCTAATTCATTAATAAAGTTCATGTCTCTATAAACTTCATTTACAGAATTTTCTTCATTGGCAATATCATAAATTGCCTTGGCGTATCTTATGGCTGCTCTAGATTGCATTAATTAAGTTTAGTTTTATCTAAAATATCCTGAATATTCTCAGCTTGCTTTGACTTATCATCAAGCTCTTTTGAAAGTAATTTTTCCGCAATTTCTAAGGATAAATCAACAACGGTGTTTTTTAACTCCTTCATCGCTGCTGATTTTTCATTTTCAATAGCAGTTTTTGCTGATTCGACAAGTTTATTAGCTTTTTCTGTTGCCTCACTTTCAGCATCAGCAATAATTTTAGATTTAATCTCTCTTGCTTCCTTTAGTAAAGATTCCCTTTGAAGCTTTGCCTCGCTTAAAATCTTTTCGTTATCGGCTTTTAGATTTGCCATTTCCTCTTTTGCTTTTTCAGCTGCAGAAAGAGCATCTTTAATTGACTTTTCCCTTTCAGTTACTGCTCCTAAAATTGGTTTCCATGCAAATTTTGCAAGAATAAAGTATAGGATAGCAAATGAAATGGTTGTCCAAAAAATAAGACCAATATCTGGGGTAACTAAATCCATATTAATTAATTAAAATAATTTATATATCTATTTAATTAGGGATACTACAACAG
>Ga0208130_1000287_pt1 | contig 27041 bp, 27 predicted proteins | sample ETNtaG_31_FD_185771 | JGI IMG/M metagenome (GOLD analysis project Ga0208130, IMG submission 185771) | Marine microbial and viral communities from oxygen minimum zone, Eastern Pacific Ocean - ETNP201310SV78 (SPAdes) (version 2) | ecosystem: Environmental > Aquatic > Marine > Oceanic ... | reverse complement strand
GCTTTCGCAAGAAGAGATTGAGTGGCGCCGACAGCAGGACTCGAACCTGCGACCTGCGGATTAACAGTCCGCCGCTCCACCAACTAAGCTATGTCGGCCCAGCCTGCGGCTGGAACATTCATTCATCAATCAATCGGCTGTAATGTCAAGACTCAGAATCTAATAATTTGCGTTTGGTTGCAACTCCGCCATCTCCACTATAACCTCCAATAGAACCATCACTACGAATTACACGATGGCAGGGGACCATAGGTGAATATGGATTGGAAGCACAGGCATTAGCAACTGCTCTAGATGATCTTGGACGGCCTATGGCAATGGCAATTTGTTTGTAGGTTCTAACTTCTCCATATGGAATTTTGAGTAATTCATTCCAAACTTTAAGTTGGAAGGTTGTACCCTCCATTTCCAAAAAATCACTCCCATTCTATGGTTCCAGGTGGTTTGTGAGTAATGTCATAAACTACTCTGTTCACCTGTCCCTTCAACGAATTAGTAATCTCGGTACTAATTCCCGCAAGCACATCGTGTGGTATTGGAGAGTAACGTGCGGACATACCGTCGAGACTTGTCACTGCGCGTACAACTACTGTTTCGCCATGTACTCGAGCATCGCCATGAACACCTACGGAACGAACAGGTAGGAGAGCGGCAAAGTATTGCCAAGGAAGGTCACATTTTCCTTCATCCGCTGCCTCACGTAGTCGAGTCTCAACAATATGGCAGGCTTCACGACAGGCCTCAACACGAGACCGGGTTAAGTCTCCGAGTACTCTAACCGCCAATCCGGGACCAGGGAATGGTTGCCTTTCACTTGACTTGATATCAAGTTCTCTAGCGATTTGACGAATCTCATCTTTGTAAAATTCTCGTAGAGGTTCAACAATTTTCAAATCAACATCTTCAGGTAACCCACCTACATTGTGGTGACTCTTGATGACGTCTCGCTCACCACCACCTGACTCGATCCAATCTGGAGCAATAGTCCCCTGAACCAGAAATTTTGCCCCGCAGTTGCTCTGTTCTTCCTCGAACACGCGAATGAATTGTTCACCAATGACCTTACGCTTTTCTTCGGGATCTGTAACTCCTTCTAAGTTAGTAAAGAAGCGATCGGAAGCATCGACGACCTGTAAATCAATGCCCATTTCCTTGAACATCTCACGAACTTCTTCTGTCTCCCCTTTACGCATAAATCCAGTATCGACATAGACACAATGCAGAAGACTCCCCACAGCACGGTGGGCTAAGACCGCAGCAACTGTGCTGTCAATACCTCCTGAACAGGCAATGATTGCAGTGTCATTAATTTGAGATTCCAGAGCTTCGATAGCCTCATCGACCAGCATCTGGGTGTTCATCAATGACTTCACCCCTGAATAGACTCATCATCTGAAATGACTTTTGCAGTCATAGCCGACCTATAATCGGCATAGGCTGCGGTTAGGGAATCATTGGAGGTAGCAAGAATTTGTACAGCCAAAGCTCCTGCATTATCTCCACGGTCAACACCTACAGTTGCCACAGGCATTCCCGGCGGCATTTGAACGATAGATAGGAGCGAGTCAAGAGGTACTTTACCGCCAACAGGAACGCCGATTACTGGCTTATTGGTCATCGAGGCGATAACTCCAGGAAGGGCAGCCGCAACACCAGCCATTCCAATGAAAACCTGACAACCATCGGCCTCTGCTTTCTCAATTATTCCTTCCAAATATTTGGGAGCTCGATGGGCCGATGCAACTCTAATTTGGTAGCTGACATTGAACTTTTCCAGCACCCCTCTGCATTTCTCAGCGATTGGCATGTCTGACTTGGAACCGAGAACAACACATATGTCCATGCCACAGCGCATAACGGCCGGTTAAAATGCCTGCCGAAAGCAACGACTGCAAAATCTACTCATCAGTTGTTGAAAGGAATCTCTCAGGCCATGCCTCACCTGCAATCACCAAAGGTGGTGATAATAGAAGAGATTCAAAGCGAGAGTCGGAAACAAATGTGTCAGAAAAAGCGTCATGTATTGTACCTACACGGTGCATAAGAGTGAATGCCACAAAACTTGAGTCACCTCGAGTTAATCCAATTAAATTCGCTGTATATTCAGGAAGTGCACCTTCCCATCGCGCAAGTGTACCGTTTCTGAAATTAATTGAAACACCTATCCAACCCTCAGTTAGCACATCTTCTGAGTAGTCTTCTGGATTGATTGGAAGAAGCCATTGAGCAGAGTTCTGACCGGCCACTGAGATTATGTTCTGTATGGTCCGGTATTGGGCGATGGCAAAAAGCAGAAAGGAAAGCCAACCCAAGCGGCTATCAACGAAGATATGTAAGAGGAAAATTATTGCAGCAGGAAGAATTAGTGGAATGTCAAAAGGATAGAATTTTTTCAATAACCCCTCAACTGCAACTGGTAAACCATCTTGCAATCTGCGAAAACCAACTAACAATAGAAACCAGCTAACTGAGAACAATGATACTGCTACCAATTGGTCATCCGGAGTGCGATCTGGGAATGCTAGAGGTAAGACCGAAGTGATTAGGAAAAACGGAGCCCATGCTGTTGTATACAATATTCTTGGACCCAGAGGATTCAATCTCTGTCTCATCCAACCTCTAGTAACTTCTGAAATTGAGGCTGATTCCCAATTTTCGCCTGGTTTTTCTTCTCCTTCTAGATGCGTAGGAGTGGATTCGCTAGCAGGATACCAACGAGATTCACCCCTCAACCAGTCTGAGTCGCGAGCCGCCTGCACGACTGTCCCGTCGGGTTGCTCATATTTGGTTCGCATAGATTGACATCTGTCTCGGATATTAATCTTCGAATTCTTTGCGCAAAACCAGGGTTCTGGCTGCAAGCACCTCATCTACACGCCTAACATCTGTAGTGTGAGGGGCCGTTTGAATCACCTCTGGATCTTCTGAAAGAATTGTCAGGAAATCCTCGGCGAATTTATCCAATACTTCTCGACTTTCGGTTTCGGTTGGTTCTATCATCAAACATTCTGGCACTATCATTGGGAAGTAAAGTGTTGGAGACATGTAACCATAGTCGAGTAATCGTTTTGCGATGTCCTTTCCTGTAACCCCAGTAGTTTCCTTTAGCGGCATCATGCTCAGAGTAAACTCGTGCTTTACTACCTCTGTGGGCGCCCCATCAACCGGCATTGAGTGAATGGAATTCTGATGTTCTCGGTTTGGATTCATAATTTGATGCCGAAGATAATTAGCATTCAGAACAGCATGCTCACTCATCAATTCCAATTCTCTACCATAGCGGCGATAGTATGCCCATGCTCGAACAACTGCGCCGGAATTCCCATGCCACTGCTGTACCTTACCGATAGAATTGGGTGGAGTTCGCCAAAAGTAGCGGTAACCATCTCCTGTAGTTCCCCCATCTTCTGCCTCTTCTCTATCTGCGATTGGAGATGGAAGGAAATCCGCTAGATGGGACTTGACTCCGATTGGACCACTTCCAGGGCCCCCTCCTCCATGAGGCTGACTGAAGGTCTTGTGAAGATTATAGTGTACCGCATCGAATCCCATTCTACCGGGGTCAGTCTTACCTAGGATTGCATTAAAATTGGCACCATCATAGTACATTTGTCCACCAGCCATGTGGACTATCTCTGCCGCCTCGGCGATATCTGGCTCAAAGATTCCCAGTGTGCTTGGGTTGGTAATCATCATCGCGGCTGTATCTTCTCCGACCGCCGCTCTAAGTGCATCTAGGTCTAAGCGACCGTCTTCGCCACTTGGAATCTCAACTATTTCGTAACCACACATCGCGGCAGATGCGGGGTTTGTACCATGAGCGGAATCAGGCACAATCACCTTGTCTCTTTGGATATCGCCGTTTTGGCGATGATATTCTTGAATACATCGAATCGCTGTAAACTCACCTTGCGCGCCGGCTACTGGTTGCAGGGTGACTTGGTCCATGCCGGCGCAAATTTCCAACATTTCTTGCATCTCATAGAAAATCGAGAGTAAACCTTGGATTTGATGTTCCGGTTGCAAGGGATGTATCCTATCGATTCCGGGCAGTTGAACAATCCTCTCATTGATTCTTGGATTGTGCTTCATTGTACAGGAACCTAGTGGATAAAATCCAGTGTCTATTCCAAAATTACGTTGTGATAACCATGTGTAATGACGGACTAATTCTGGTTCACTGGCTCGAGGCCATCTAGGAAGTGTACTGCGGCGTAAAGAACTGGGAATGGTGTTTATCGCATCCTCCTTCATTGGTTCCGGTTGTGACCAGCCGGAACCCTTAGCCCCGTTAAAATCGAAGATTTCACTCATGCAGACACCTCCTCAACCCAAGCCATGAGAGCCGATACTAAGGCATCAATATCCGATTGTGTAGTACGCTCGTCACAACCAATAAGCAAGCACGATGACATTGAATCCCACCATTCACCCATAGGAAATCCACCAAGAACTCCTGCTGCATCCATGTGAGCGACTGCGTCAGCAGCATTACCCGGTAACTTTACTGCAAACTCGCGGAAATTAGGTGTTTTTGGATCTACTAATTCGACTCCAGGAATTCCGCTTATGGCTTGCTTGGTAACTTCTGTTGTCGCAGCAACACGGAGAGCTAACTTTTCCAAACCTTCTGGTCCAAGCAAAGCCATATGCATTGCTCCCATCAAAGCGATGAGGGTTTCATTTGAACAGATATTGGACGTTGCTCGGTGGCGACGAATATGTTGCTCGCGGGTAGACAGAGTTAGAGTGAAAGCATCGTTGCCGTCTTCGTCTAGGGTTTTCCCAACAATTCTTCCTGGCATTAGCCTAAGATAGTCCTTCTTACAGGCAAATAGTCCGTAGATTGGACCTCCTGCAGTAGGACCGATGCCGAATGGCTGGCCTTCGCCGACTACGATATCGGCACCATAGTTTCCAGGTGCCTCCACTATGCCAAGAGAGACAGCGTCAACTCCAACGATTAATGCAGTGTTTTCACCGATTATTTCCTTGATCTGGGTGATTCCTTCGTCAAGTTCCCCAAAGGCGTTCGGTTGTTCAACGTAAACCGCACAAGCACCTGCTGCCGCTGAGGCGGCTTCTAGGTTTACCATACCATCAGAATTATGTTCAAGGGTACGCAATTCTATACCAACCCCTTGAGTGTAATTCTCGATTACAGACAATCGATGAGGTGGTACAAATTGTGAGACGTATACAACTCCTTTCTGAGTCGCTTTGCGACCTTTTACCCTAACAGCAGTAGTTATGGCTTCTGCAGCAGCTGTGCTAGCATCGTACATCGAGACATTTGATACCGGTAATCCTACTAATTCTGATACCATCGTTTGGAATTCCCACATAGCCTGTAGCATCCCTTGACTAACCTCAGGCTGGTAAGGAGTGTAGGAGGTCAGGAACTCCCCCCGAGTTGCAAGCATAGGCACCATGGTTGGAACAAAGTTTCGAGCCAAACCTGCTGAAAGGAAAGAGGGTCTAGAATCAAGGTCTATGTTGACTCCCAGCAAATGTTGTGCATCAGCCCAAATTTCCTCTTCTGATTGTGGCCCTCGAAGAGGTAAAGGATCTATTCTACGGACTTCTTCTGGTATGTCAGAGAATAAGTCATCAATCGACTTGAGCCCCATTGAATCAAGCATCTCTTGCTCTCTACCTAAATTTGGTAACTGGTCCATCCGCACACACCTCTAGCCCTTAGACGGCCCTGCTAATTGCGGGTGGTGCTTCAATGATTGCTTCAACAAATCAAACACTACTTACCGACACACTCTTAGGTTATGGAAGAAGGTCGAGTATTGGTGATACAATGAAGGTCGCTGTTAGCGCACCCGATGGCTTCGTTGCCCCATATATATTGGAGATGCTTGGTGACGCGGCTGTTGAGATTCCACCGGAGGCTATGGAAGACTCAATGACGCTGGATGCATTGCTTACATCATGCACTGCAATCGTCCACATTAATTCCAAACCAACAGACTCTGCTTTTGGCAGAGATGATCGAGAAACGTTACTTAGGATGCGTGAGCAATCAAGGCCGATTCTAGATGCTGTAGATCGTCATGGTGAATTACACCTAATCATCGTTGGAACTCTCAGAGTGCACCCTCAGTGGGAGCCCGACGAGCCGTACTACGGATATGATTCTACACTATCTCCGAGAGATACTGCTGCTGAAGGACAATTATGGATGGAAGAAATGGCGCTCGAGAGAGCACAAGCCGAAAGACCAGTTAGCATTATTCGAGCTTCAAACGTACAAGGTGTTCTTCTCGATGGTTCAGAAGGCAATGGATTACTACATCGATGGGCAATGGAATGTATGATGGGCTGGGTAAACATCCCTGGAGATGGCTCAGATTTGAAAGATTTCGTTCACGTACAAGACCTAGTGTCGGTAATCGGTGCTGTGTTAGAGAATCCTCCACCTACTCGCGAGAGCATCTCCGTTGGTTCCGGTAAAGCAATCAGTATGACTGACCTTGCTGCGATTTACAATCAAAAGACCGGGTGTGAATCGGAATATGGTCAAGATGATTCGCAAGAAGTGTTCGGCATTGTAGACGCTAGAGATCTAGAGATGCGGTTAGGCTTCGTGCCTCAAATCAGTTTAGAAGAAATGCTAGAAGAAGCTTTCGAGTTCGCAGGTCAATGAGCGTACAATTCCAGTCTCTTTCTTATTCCGTTCCACTTATGGAGTGTGAGAGTAAATTCAGAATCATGGTTTGGTCTAATAGAAGATATGTCGGCTGATGCCTTCAGGTGAATTTCAACTTCTCCAACTCCGTCTATGCTACCAATTATTGTCTGACCCCCTCGATATTCATCGTCGATTCCAATTGAGAAGGTTCTCTCAAGTTTGTCTACTCGTACTGATGCCTGAGCGATTTTACCGCTTACCGACTCGATAATTTCGACTTGGTCATTTAGATATCGTGATTCATTCAATGCTGTTGAAATTGCAAGCAAGTCTAGACCGCTTGATTCGGTCTTAGTCTCTGGTTCAGTATCCGTTACAACCTCAATAGAGGATGTTGTTTCTGGTTCCGATTCATATGTAGGAGATACAGTATCCAGCACTACTTCGGCAGCATTTTCTACAACGGTATTAACTACCGCATTTACGATTGCCTCTTCCGGAGTTTGTGTATCCAATCCGGCCTGAGCCGCCACTGTTGCAGCACCTATGCCCACTGCACTAGCTACAGCAGCGGCCTTTGCCACATCCTCTGGAGGAGGTAAATTTTCCACTATTTTTGCAAGGATTGAATCTGCATTACTTGACCACATTCGCCTCGCTGGAGATTGGAATAAGAATGGTAAATCACGTATCTTCTCTTCAGCCATTTCATCCGCTGCTGCTCTAGCCTCATCCAAGCTCTGGTTTGGATTGGAAAGTAAGTTCTCAAGATCGTTAGTGAATTCAGGGCCAAAATCAGACATCATCTTATCCACGGCGTATAATCCATCGTTGGAAGTGGATTCTAGATTGGCTTCCGAAGGCTCCACTGGAATTGGGCTTATTTCTTCGACCTCAGCCAAATCAACGCTGAACTCAACATAAGCCAGTTCATCGCCAGAACCATCATTCATTCTGATTGTCCAATCGCCCTCCCCTGGGTTTTCGAAAATATGAGTTCCAATCGATTGCCCCTCCATATCAAAATACGACAAACGATTGTATCTATTTACAGTAGAATCGCCATGCTCTATATCAGCAGAGACAACACCTAACCATGAATCAGATCCTAATGTAGGTCCAGTGAAATTAACCAATATTGATTCATTTGACTTGTATCTTCCTTTTTCCAATTCAATTCGAATATCTGTTGTGTCTTCATTTTCCGCTTCTTCGGCATTAGGAGTTAATCTATCGCCAACTGCGGTAATCGTGAGCATACCAACACCTACCCACCTTCTTGCGCCTAAGGGAAGACCACCGGCGGAGGGAGGTCTAGTCCATCCGCCATCATAGTGATCCTTACTACCATCTGTTCGACGTTTGTGCAAGCTCCAAGACTTAGCGCCTCCTGCTGACATATTGTAGAAGTAAAGAGTATGACCCGAGGGTTTTGAAAAACTTGGTTGACCATTGATGTCCTCCCCACGAAGATAACCGCCATTGTACTCTGGAATGGTGTGTCCTTGAATAGTAATTTCATTGATATCTCCAGTGACAGTTCCAGCCTGTCCACCACCAGCCAAAGCTAGAATTTCAGCGAGATCAAGTGCGTTATCGCCGTCGCTATCGAGAGCCGAGAAAACTGCTCTAATTATTGCATCAGGAGCGTTTTGGCCTGTTATTGACGTTATTGCCTGCTTGAATTCTTTGACGTCCAAACTTCCATCATTGTTAACATCGAATTTAGAGAATATTGCCTCAGCACTAATTCCTTTTTCCTGAATAATCTCTTGCAGCTTCTTAAGTGCGACCGCTTCAAATCTTGCACTCATATGTCCACCTAATTGTGCGCTGGTCAATAGTGGTCAAGAGTATTACGCCGGCGCAGAGGTAAATTCTCTGCCTGAATTCTGCCAAATTCAAACGAAGGGGGGGCGTACTATTTCTGCCCTTACTCGCCTTCTTGGGCTTGCTTGGATCCAAACCTCTGAACCAATTTCGACGTTCTCAAGGTAAGCCATGGCTATTCCTGTTCTAGATAGAGAAGGAGAAGGACAGCCACTAGTTACATACCCCAGTATTGCGGATTCGTCGTCATCAGACAATTTAACGGCGTGTCCTAATCGAGGCGCAGGGCCTCTATCAAGACATCTAAGACCATGCCACTTTACTCCCGATTCTAGAGATGATAGAACACGACTACGCCCCACAAATTCGTGATCGATATCTAGGCCAAAGGGGACTGCTGTCTCGGCTGTATCGCGGGCAAGAAATCCGGAGGGTAACGATTCATCAGATTGTATTCCTAAACCCGGCCAGAGGAAGTCTTGACCTGATAATAAGTAGCCTTTCTCAAGCCTAAGAGTATCTCTAGCACCTAAGCCGACCGGCACCAAACCGTGAGGGCGACCAGACTTGAGTAGTAGATTCCACAGTAAGCCTGCCTGTTCGTTTGGAACAAAAATCTCTGCACCACTCTCACCAGTGTAACCCGTACCTTGAATCCAACCGGTAATTCCTGCATCATTGGAAGCTATTTCCTGACACTTGAATCTTCCAATACTATTTTCATCGCCCAATGCTGCATCAAGAATTTCTGATGCATTTGGCCCTTGAAGAGCGATTATACTGGTCTCATCTGATAGGTTCTCTATAGTTACCGAGCCATCTTCAGGTAGCAATCCACTGAACCAATCCCACATAGTTGAAACCATAGAGGCATTTGGTACTCCTAATACGCAATCATCTGATTTTATCGCGAAAATCATGTCATCGATTATTTGTCCATCGTGGTCAAGAAAGTGTGTGTAACCACAGCGACCGGAAGAAAATGAAGAAACTCTCTGAGTTGATATACTCTCGAGCCACTGTCTGACTTTGGCGCCATTGAAGGAGAACAACCCCATGTGTGAAACGTCAAACATTCCGGCTGAGGATCTGCATGCAAGATGTTCCTCTTGGATTGAAGAATACCATATCGGTAACTCAAATCCGTGGAAATCAACCATCTTCGCTTCTGACTCTAGATGGCAAGCATACAACGCAGTACGCACAGGTGGAGTATCTGACACAACCTATTGCGGAAGCGATAGGTGCAATAATCTCTCTATTGGCAGATTAGAGTGCAATGGCACGATTTTAGAAAAATTCATACAAACACGGAGGACAAAGTTTTATAAATGATTAGTCGAACTATACAACTCAGAGTTAACATGAGTGAACGACGCACTGAGAGGCAACAGTCAGAGGAGAAGAGTACTATGAGAGGCACAAAGAGAAAGAAATCGTTTGTAAGTGGTGTACGCCCTTCACAGGCTAGGAATACCGAGATTGTATCTGGTGCCTGCGAAGTTTGTGGAAGTGACGAATGGGACACAGATGTAGTGCGTGGTGAAACCAGTTGTGCTGTTTGTGGATTTGTAGCGGCGCAGAATATGATTGACCCTGGTGCAGAATGGGTGAACCATTCTGACGCAGCGGATCGAAGTAGAGTTGGTGCGCCGACAACGCTGACAATTTCGGACAAAGGACTGTCTACTGAAATTAGTCGGTCCGACTTGACTTCTGGAGCCGCAAAGCGCCACGGAATAACTGGAAAGTCTGCTCGCGACTGGCGAAGGCGTCAGCGCATAGACCAGCGTAGTAAGACCAGAGACTCGCGTGCGCGCAACCTGACAACTGCTATGCAATTCATACGAGATCGTGGAGACTTAACTCCTCAGATTGAACAACAGGCTGCTTCTCTTTACCGGCACTCTGTGGAACGTGGCCTAGTAACGGGTAGAAGTATTCGTGGTGTATCTGCTGCTTGTGTTTACATCGCAGCGCGCGAAGCAAGAATTCCTCGCAAAATTGAGGAAATTGCAGAAGCATTCGATATGAGAACTGAAGTCGAACAAAAGGAGCTCAAGAGAACTATTAGGTTGGTTGCGAGAAACTTGGGTACACATCACATTACAGGACCACAAGAGTACTTCGAAAAGTTCCATTCAGACCTACAACTACCTCCTGCTGTACTAGGTGCGGCTCGAGATATGTGGAAGAAGGTTGGAGAAGACCTATCTTGGCAAGGAAAGAAGCCTTCTGGTATTGCTGGAGTTATTCTGTATCGTGTCTCCCAAGAGAGTACTTCACCCCGAACCCAAAGTGAAGTCTGCAAGGTATCAGGAATCAGTGAAGTAACTCTTCGTGGATTACTGAAGATCCTCAATCAGCTTGCGCCTCAGATTGAAGCTTGATGGTGGACGCTGGGGGATTTGAACCCCCGGCCCCCTGGTTGCAAACCAGGTGCTCTTCCAAGCTGAGCTAAGCGCCCCGTGAGTCTGCCGACCGGGCTGGGGTTCTTGAGTTCGACCGTCGTAAAGTGAGTCTCAGTTATCGCTTCGTGGAGAAATCAATAGTGAGGCTAGCAAAATGGAAACTCCTGCTGTAATCACTACAATACCTTTGAGAAGAGAATCAGATTCTTCTGAGTCAGTAGATGTTTCAGGCTCTTGTGGGACAAGTGTATTTTGTTGGCTGTGGTCGTCTATCGAGAATACAGCATAAAACGGAGTTTGAGTGACTTGTTCGTAGAATTTAATCTCATGAATCATTGATATGTTACCTGGAAGTAAGCCATTTTCAGGCGCTAACAGGACCGTTGTAGATGTGTTACAACTCTCGTCGACCTTGTGACCTGTTTCGTTTAATTCACAGGATGTGTACATCCAATCAGTGTAGATATCATCAATAGAATCGAAAGCCCCATCCGAATCAGCATCAATTAGAATCCTGTGGCTTGCATTTTCTCTCGAGTCATGATTACGGAAGAAAATAGAATCGGTTTCGACAAGTATGCCAGCATCAATCGACGAAGGTGTGGCGCCTTCCGAGCCAAGGATTACCGTGTACTCCTTTTGGTCGTGAGCAGTTACAGATGAGCTCGCTAGAATACTCAAAGTCACTACGACAAGCAACCAGCCAGTACGCTTCACGACTCTCCGTGTTGCGGCAAAGACTTCAACATGACTCGGACGTTCGGGCGAATGATGGACACCGAGCGGCTCCTTATCGCGGGGGGATTAGCGGTTACTCTGCTTATTGGAGGAGTAGCGATAGTGATGCTTGAAGATGGAGAATCGCTTACCTCAGACGACCCGTCTTCTATGATTGATCCATTGATTCAATATGACGAGGGGCATGATCATCGAAATGCAAGTCAACACGTCTTCTACACCGATAATATCCAACCTGTTTCATTCAATCCACTAACTGCTCCAGGCAATGCCGAAGTGCAAGTGGCCGATTCCCCCGATGGTCGAACCTATGCCTACCTTGCCGGATGGTCTGAAATGCATATTGTCGATGTGACAAATCCAGCAAATACTACTGTAACAGGCGTGTACATCGATCCAAATACCCAAGTTCTGGATGTGAAATATCTAGAATACAATGGCCGAGAATACATCATTGTCCAGAACCAATTAGTCGATGCTGGAAATGCTGACCCTAATGTTGGCCAGTGGGGTGACCCTGCTCAAGTTACCGTGACTTTAGTCGATGTCACTGACAAGACCGACCCTACCTTTGTCGATGCCTGGTATGATGCAGATCATCCAAGTGGGCCTCACAACCTCTACACCCACATGATTGATGGAGAATGGTACATTTTCGTGGCGAATCCAGACTACGAAGCCTGTGATGTTGGCCAGGGGGATGCCTGTGGTGGAATTACCATCGCCCATCTAAACTTCGGACTTTGGGGTGACTTGCCGAGAATTGTAAAGGTGGGCGAAGCAGAAGTAAGTTGGGAAACTACTCTTGGAGGTTGGATCTACATTCACGATATGACCGTCCAGACTTGGCCTGGTGAGGACCAGAGTGACCCTCGCTACGGCCGTACCTACGTCTATGGAGCATACTGGGAAGCCGGTCTGAGAATCTTCGATGTGAGTGATGTCCCTCATCCTCAAAATAGTCCAGAACAATATCTCTGGCACGGTTCGCTATGTCGTATGTCCGGCGGCACTCAAGCCGGCTGTACATGGAGAGCACCTGAAGTTGGGGCCTGGATGGAATTCGCCGATCTTGATGGAGACGGAGAAATGGATTGTGGTTGCACCAGCAATGAAAATGGTGGACGCGCCTCTTACATTCACTACGCCGAACCAATTGACAAAATGGTAGATGCAAGTCACTTAGGCTATCCTGCTGGAAAAATGCACATGACTTTCCTAGCCACTGAAGTACTTTCGACTGAAATCGGAACAGGTATGGGATATTTGTTGGACACCACCGATTACGAAGTATTGAACGGAAAAGTCACTTTCATGCCGAAGTTAATCCATGGTTATGAGATTCCTTTTGCCGAGGACCATTTCATCCCATCCGGAGAAGAATGGTTACTCTTCAGCCCCCACAATGCTGACCATGAAATCTTCCAAACCGGTCTGCCAAATATGCCAGACCATAGCTATGGAGGGGCATGGGATGGTCGAATATATCTCTCGAGTTACCACGCAGGATTATGGGTTGTAGACATTGAAACTCTGATGATTTTGGGCCTAGAAGAAGGAACGAATCGTTCAGTGGCTCATATGGAAGCTACGATTGGTTATCACTTACCTCATGGTCAAGACGGAGTCCCTCTGGATAGTTCGTACTACGACTTTGGATGGACTCCATTCCTGTGGGCAGCTGAATATCACGACGGATACACCTATCTTTCCTGTATCACAACTGGACTATACATTGTCCAACTCGATATTGATGCACCATATGGCATTCCTCTGGAAACATAACTAAACCAGAATGTCACTAAATCCCGCCCTCTCTTAGAGGGCGCTTAGGACCGTTGCATTCAATTGCTAGACGAATACCGCCAAAGACACAGCCAATGGTGAGAACATGACTCGTAGTTATCTAAACCCCATGATTCTGATGACTTTCCTTATGCTTGCAGCGCCACTAAGTGGTTGTATTGGCGTATTCGAACCTGATGCCGATGATTCAGAGAGTTGGGAATGGATTGATCCTGTCACTGAAATCGAAGATGGAAATCACTCTCACAATGATTTACTTGCTCACAGGCTTGCAACTCCAAATGCTCAGCTTATTGATTATCACAACCTGAATTGTGATGGAAATGTCAAACCTCCAGCAGAATTAGATAACGTTGCTGGAAGGCCTTGTTTTGATGAATTCAAGAATACAGGACCTACTCCTGGAGATAATTCAGAAATCGCAATCGAAGGGAATTTCCTAGATGATTGTGAAATTTACGGAGATGGAACAGGTGGATGCTTCGCATACGTGTCTTCATACAACCAATTCGAAATACTTGATATCAGCAGGCCTAACGATATCCGACTACTGTCAACTTACTACGCAGAAATAGCCAGAATGATTGACATCAAGGTGACCTCAGACAATAATTGGGTTTTGGTAAATCACGAATTAACCAACTCAGAACTAGATCCAATTCCAAATGATGATGACGCCAACAGTGGAGCAAATAGACTTGACCTGATTTATGTTGGAGACAAGACAAGTCCTATCAAGGTCGCCGAATGGGATAACCCTCCAGCAGGATTCCACAACCAGGATTTGCATGTCTATTGCGACTGGGAGCCTGCAAATCCAACTGCCCTGTGGCAAGATGATTGTCACCTTTTCCTATTCGGAGCGGATCCTTATCCGGAAATGGTTGAAGGATCGAGCGGAACATTCTACAAAGGTACTCAAGTGTTCTATGCACTAATCGATTTCGAGGGGCTGAATCCCACAAACAACAATGAACAACAAAACGCAAGCAGAGAAATCATTCGTTGGGGTGGATACACTCCCGAACCACAGACAACCTGTGGAGGATCTATTTTCAATCACGATAACGTGTTTTTCATTCACCCGATAACCAAACAAAAGATGTTGGCAGTCTCATACTGGGGTGCAGGATTGAGACTTGTTGATGTGTCAGAACCGCCTCAACTTGCAGACCCTCTAGGTATTTCCTGGCCTCCTGAAACCGGCCGCTGGCTCGGTTGCCCCACAGATGATGCAGGATGGTATGGGCCTGATGGCGGTGGCCATGCAAACATGGATCCTGATGTTTGGTTGAATGCAAATGATGGAAATGACAACATCCACTATGCAGTCCCACAAGACAATCTTATTTGTTCGGGAATCAGTGAGTATGACCCTGTAGAGACTTGGCCTGAACATTGTGGGACAGGGCCTACTGATGCTACATACAGTGAGAATTGGAGGCACTACACTTACATTGCTCCGGAATATGGATCCAACGCAAACCACACAGGATTCATTTGGACCATAGATACAACTGATCCAACGAAGCCGTTCTTAGTTTCCAAGTGGAAGTTACCTGGCGAAAGCATCCTAGCTGATGGTACAACACATCCTCACCACTACATCCCAGGTGGATACATATTCAGTCCTCACAATGGAGACACTGGTTTGAGTGGTCACGTGTATTGGACACACTATCATGCAGGTGTGTGGATAACCGACCACGGTCATATATGGGATGAGTTAGTTTGGGAAAACGGCTATCCAGAACCCGATAGAGGATTCCAAGCAATAACTCAACTGGCACCATCTCACACCCTTGGATATTACTTACCGGCGGGACCGGATTGGATAGAAGACCCGACAAATGCCCTCGGCTACGATATGGCTGACTGTTGGGCGTCTTGTATGATTCCATTTGACTGGGGTCTACAATATGATCCAAGAGGGTTCGTTTTCATCTCTGAGATGGTCAGTGGTGTATATGTGGTTCAGTTTGACGAAGATTATGATTCAAGATATGATTATCCTGCTCTATGGTCAGTAGAGGCATCTGATGAATGAGGTGGAAACTAATGCGTGTTAGAATCGCATTGGTAATGGTAGCTGTATTATTGATGGCTCCAACCGCATCCGCTCACGGTGCTAACACATTCGCGTTCATCATGAGGAATAATTCTGTACAGCCAGACGAGGCCTCCGTTCAACAAAATGATACCTTGATTTTTTACAATGTAGTAGATAGGAATCGAACTCTTACATTTTCTACTGAAGGCAAAAATGGCACCATAGATTGGGAGTGTGAGACAGGGCCATCAAATTCGACTACTACCGATGATGAATGCAGAGTATGGCTTGACCCAGAGTACTACAACTCTACCATATTGGAAATTCAGATTTTCAACAATGGAACCCTATGGCATATTGTCAATGTAACCGTACTATTGGATAACCATACAGAAAATGGACCTCCAGCAGGTGGTTTTACCCTGCCTGGAGGTGGGCAAGAGCCGTCTGAATCAAGCGATGGAATAGAATATCAAAACTTCTTACTTGTGGGTGCAATTCTATCATTTGCAGCTGCTGCCTGTATTTGGGTGATGAGGAACAATCTCAGAGAAGATTCGAATAATATATCAAAGGAGGACGAGGAAGAATGAGAATCGATACACGTGTCATTTCGGTTATTATTGTCACTCTTGGTCTGCTAACGGCAGGATGTATGGGGGATGAAGAAAGCCCATTTTACGGTGAAGAAATAAAGCCAGAAATACCCGTAGAGGACTTCATTTTGCTTGATGAGGATGGTGAACCTTACGCCTTGAGCGAACTAGAAGGAAAAGTCATCGTTATCGCATTCCTATTCACACGATGTCCGGATATTTGTCCAATTGTAAGTGCCAACCTACACTATGTTGCTGAGCAATTAGGAGATTCGTATGGCGAAGATGTAGCAATCCTATCAATCACTGTAGACCCGTGGACTGACAACTCCACTGTGCTGAAACAATACTCAGATGATCGAGGATTCCATTGGCCACACCTCACGGGTAGTTTGGAAGAATTACAACCGGTGTGGATTAATTTTGATGTTGGGTTAACCACTTATGATTCTGATCAAGATGGAGACGGGGTGGCTGATGGATTTGATCTATGTGCAGATACACCTGAAGGCGAAGAAGTCGATGACGAGGGATGCGGGGTCGATACTCAACAGTCAGAAGATGCCGCAGTCACCGTCAAGCACCATCCACTAAGTTACTGGGTAGACCATACCACAGGAACTATCATCGTTGACAAGAATTTCAATCAAAGAGTTTGGTGGGGAGACACCGATTGGAATGCAGAAATGGTTCTGGAAGACATACTGTATCTACTCGAGGAATGAAGATGCGTCGAAAAATATTCGCGATTCTCCTTGTTTCAATCATGCTATCTGGTTGTTTAGGGCAGAATGAAAATGACCTCGAGTTCAATGGGATAGAATATCGAGAACCACCCCATGCACCTGATTTCACTCTAATCGACCAGAATGGCGAGGAATTCACTCTTTCAGACCTAGAAGGGAAGGTTGTCGTTGTGGCTTTTGTATACACTAGTTGCCCCGATATTTGTCTCGCTATTTCAGCAAACATGGCTTGGGCAAAAGCAAATCTCGGTGATGCGAGTGATGATGTTGTCTTCGTCTCAGTTACAATTGATCCTGCTCGTGACACAGTACAACATCTGTCACAATGGACTGAATCTAGAGGGTATAACTGGACACACCTGACAGCTGAAAGACCAAGTGTTCTGTTAGATGTTTATTCCTCATGGAATGTGATTGTTGACGATGAACACATTGCAGCCAGTGCACCACCTGAAGGTGCAATCAATCGAGTCGTATTCCTAAATTCAAGCAACGATACAATTGTTGTAGATTATCTAAACTCAAATTTACAAGTATCTGATACCGTCACTGATTTAGACAACAAAGCAAGAAATTCTGCTGAAGTCAATTTCTCGACTGAAGGGTGGACGTTGATGAATTGGAATCACACCTCTTGGACGTGGCAACAATCAGACGAAGGCTATCTTGACCAATTCGCTACACAGGACGACCACCTAGCTTGGGTTGCTTCAGGTGCAAACACCTCTCTACTTCCGGTAGGTGTAGATTGTAATGGTAAAGGCTGGGTTATGGGCGAAGGTTCGAGTGCTCATTGTATGTGCGATGAAGGCTATGAGCGTCCGAATGGAGATTACCTATCCTGTGTCTTAGAAGGCTCGGCAGATGGTGAGGAAACTAATCCACATGAGGAGTCATTGGGTGATTACGAAATAGGTCACTCAACAGTAACTTTTGTCCTAGATAAACAATTGCGAAAGAGATTAGCTTGGACTGGTACGGCTTGGGAATTGGACCTCTTCGTAGAAGATTTGCAAAACCTAGCGAATGAGTGACATTGAGGAGAACCTAAGCATCTAGTATGGATGTAGGAAAATAGCAAGTTTACTTTTTACGTTCAATATGGGGAGAAGTTGCATGGACAAAGAGCAGGTCAGAAGCCTAACATTGGCTTTTTTGATGATTGGTAGCGTCATGCTAGGGCTTTTCTTTATTGGAGTGGAAACCGATGTTTCAGATCGTCCCCCGACAATTACTGCGGAAGAACCTGGAGATTTCCTAGTAGGAGAGGTGACAAGCGTCACAGTTACTGTTACTGACGAATCTGTTGATGAAATATACCTTGAAGTGTCTTTGAATAATGCAAAATTACCCGACACCTACCTCGATGAAAATGGACAATATGTAGTCGACATTACCGGCCTAAATCCGGGCACTCATTCACTAAGCATTTTAGCACGAGATTACCTGAATCAGGAGACTAACTGGGAAACTCAATTTGCAATTTCGTATCCAGATGAAGGGGACACTGAAATTATTCTTGATGACTTAGTAACCAATATTCAACATGGAGATGATGCAATTCTAACGGGAAACCTATCGCATTCAACGATTGAATCATGTGATTTTATTTGGTCTGATTCTAATATTGAAGAAGAACAATTGAACGTCCCAATTGATGACAATGGGGGTTTCTCAATGATATTCTCAGAGATAACTGAAAATTTGACAATCACAATGGAAGCTGAATGTGGCATTAACATTCTAACGGTGGATAGAGTTACTGTGAATTACATCGTTCAATCATCGGAAAGCGATAATGGGAACTCAACAAACGAAGACAACGAAACAGTATAGCAACCCGAAGATGAGGAGACTCATCGTGCTGAGTTCTGGAATAATAGTTTGCACTGTCACGGAGATGATGTAACAGGCATCGATGACTACAATACTACTGAATTTGATAACCATATTTGTATATTAGAATACGAATATAATGAAACTCACATTATAATTCAGGCTAACGGGCTTCCAGCTCATGATTTAGAGTCAGGGCCGGGATGTTGTACTTCTGTACAAGATCATGTATGGACAATTCCCTTAGAACCAACAAATAACTCTGAGTGCAACCCCTCTATATCGAGTGATGGTTGTGAAATGGCTCCAGAAAGAGGCCCCGTGGCTTTCGCGGTCAACGGAGTTCCCATATTCGGTCCAGAAGATGGGCCTGGAGGAGATGCTGTGGCTGGGCAAGAAGGGGAATATGAAGAAGATAGACAACATGTTTGGCTCGGTTTATGTCATGGCCACTCAGGCCCAGGAGGCGAGTATCATTATCATGCAGATGCAAACTGCGTTCATTGGCACCCTGATGAGGAACAATCTTGGAGAGATTATAGTTTAGAATCTTCAAGAGCAATCAATGAGCATTCGGGAATAGTCGGATTTGCTTTTGATGGATATCCAATTTATGGATTTGTAGGGTGGGACGAAGCTGGTGAAGTCTCTGAAATGACCTCTTCATATCGATTGAAGGAAGGAGAAACGGGATATAACGGAATTGAGGATTATGAGTATGTTGCAGGTTTGGGTGACTTAGACTCCTGTAATGGACAATATGGCGCAACCCCTGATTTCCCTGAAGGAATATATCACTATCATTCAACATGGGTGAATGGTGAAGAGGATTTGGGATTCCCTTACTTCATCCTCTGTTACAGAGGCATTGCTGAAACTAGTAATTACGACTCGGAACAGGGGGGAGGAGGAGATACAGATTGTTCTGGTTACGGAGAAACTTGGGGTCCTGGTATTGGACCTCCACCAGATGGTTGCGGAGGAGGACCCGGAAGTGGACAAGGACAATCAAGTGAGTCTGTATCAATTGCAATCCCGTGGTTCAACAATCCTCCCAATTCAGGAGCTATATTGTTGACATTGCTAATGATGGCAGTTGTTTCGGGAAGTGAATGGCAGATTTTTAGAGGAAGTAAAGATCCAACAATCACAGTATCGGCATCTTAGATAGTCGCTCAAGGTCCGGTTGGTACAATTCACGAATGTCGTCCAAACCTAGGACAAGCATTGCAAGACGTTCCAAACCCATTCCCCATGCACATACAGGCCATTCTGTACCTAGTGGTTCTGTAACCTCTGGCCTGAATATTCCAGAGCCTCCTAATTCTAGCCACTCACCGCGCCAGAAAACTTCTACCTCGACAGAAGGCTCGGTGTAAGGGAAGTAGGCTGGACGTACACGAACATCGGGATATCCCATCTTTGCATAGAAGGTTTTGAGAGTAGAAATTAGCATTGGAAGATTGGCATCAGGTTCGTGAATGATACCCTCGATTTGGTGGAATTCTGGTAGATGAGTGCGGTCAATTGTCTCTTGTCTAAATACACGGCCGATACCAAAAACTCGGCTTGGGGCATGCGGATTTTCTGCGATATGACGTATTGTATTGACGGTCGTATGAGTCCTCAGTAAGCCCTTTTGCGCTTCCTCTTTATCGAATTTCACACCCCATCCTTTACTTCCTGTATCGTGTCCATGTTCATGCACCTTAGCCCATAGATCAAGCATTTCAGGGGCAACTTCGACCTTTTCTGGGTCGTTTAGATAAAATGTATCTTGCATGGTTCTAGCTGGGTGAGATTGAGGAATAAATAGAGCATCCATATTCCAACCTGCTGATTGAACGTAATCTCCCTCGATTTCGGAGAATCCCATTTCCAAGAACACTGAGCGAATCCTCTCTATGAGAGCTTGCATAGGGTGAGGTCTGCCACCGGCAGGAATAGGCGCTGACGCATTTACATCAAATGGCTTGAATTCAGCATCTCTCCAAGATTCTCCTTGAAGCAGTTCAGGCGTGATCTCACCGATTTGTTGTACTTCTTCTAAGCCTTCTGTGTTGTATTCAACACCGGCCTTAGTTAAAGTCCAATTTCTTGTTATTGTATCTTCAATTTCAATCAAGCCCTTTCTACCCTGAAAATGGTCGATCAGAGAAGAATCAAGAGAACCTGCATCATGCTGGGAATCTTCTAAGCTTTGAATGAATGAGGTTCGCGATTCTATAGTCGCAGTGACCTCTTTTTCACCCTCCCAGAAAAAAGAACCAGATTCGACCTTTACTCCTAAGGATTTCAGCAGTCCTACACCTGGTCCGGCCTCATGGCGTTCAAAACCTGCTGAGAACAAACCTTGCATGTTTCTTTCAGATTCTTCAGCTTGTAGTAGCCAATTCCAAATCCGAGCCTCTAGCAAGCCATTCGAAGCGGCTTTTTGACCTTCCCGGCCAAGCCCCACAGAGCGAGACGAGGACTCACTGATTTCGATAAGTCCAGCCTCGTGCAGTGCTTGACCTGCACCTGCGACGTGGACTTGATCACTCCATTCTGTTACCTCCAGAATTTCTGAAAGTGTCCAGTTGCGGGAGGCATCTGAAAGTAATGCACGAAGCATTCTGCGCTCGTTATTTCCCAGACTCAACCCCTCACCTCAAACTCTTCGCTGATACCGTCTCGCTTTGATGCTTGCTTTGAAATAAGCCATTCATTCCTCTTCTGCCACCCAGAGTGTAGTTTTGCATACTACGCAGTTATAGAATGCTGGTTTCTTGCCATTCACCCATTCTAGATGCCCACAACGACCGCACAGAATCGAGGTTTTTATCGGCGGATCTAACGACGTATCGACACGATACATAGCTCGTCCAGCATCAGGCATTTTCACAGCTTCGGGAGCCCAAGCGGCTAATTCCTCAGGGTCTACTGATGATTCATCTGGCATCCCTAATCCGAAGATTAGCAAGCCGGCTCCAGCGATAGACAATGGTGCCCCTATTGCTATAGCAAATGTGTCTCCGGCGGTACCAAAAACAATTCCTGCGCCAAGAAGTATACAGGTCCAAGCAGCAATTACCAAGTTCAATTTCCTGTGGGAAGTTGAGTTCGACATAGTAATCAACAATATTCCGAGGAGCAATTAGGCATTCAACTTGGCCCTGTTTTGGCTAGACTTCTATGTGCAGGGTTCAAGAATCGAATGTGGTCAGCGAGGGGTGCTGCCTCAGTAGCTCAGACTGGTAGAGCATCTGATTTGTAATCAGACGGCCGGGGGTTCGAATCCCTCCTGGGGCTCCATTTTCTCCTCTCGATTAGGCCTAAGTCGGACTGTATTCAGAAAAAGGTCAAGTCCGATATAGAGGGGGATTCATTCGTGAGTGCGGTTATACTGGATGGTAAGGCGTTGGGATTGCGTATTGAGGCGCATCTAGCAGAGAGGGTGGCTGCACTCAAGAATTCGGGTATTGAGCCTCATCTTGCTGTTGTATTGGCTGGAGATGATCCCGCAAGTCACGTCTATGTTAGAAACAAACAACGAGCTTGTGAAAGATGTGGAATAAAAAGTACTAGAATTGACCTCCCTAACGATGTCTCTCAAGAGCAATTAATGCGGGTTGTTGCAAATCTAAACTCAGATGAATCCGTCCATGGTATACTTGTTCAGAGCCCTACTCCCGATGGGACAGATGAGTTAGCCATAACCGAAACAATTGATCCCTCAAAAGATGTAGACGGGTTCCACCCCACTAATCTAGGTAGATTGGTAATGGGGCAGACAGATGGTTTGCTACCCTGTACTCCTGCCGGTGTTATTCAGATAATTGAGGATGCCAATATCGATTTAGCCGGGAAGAAGGCAGTAGTTATCGGACGTTCAAGGATAGTTGGCATGCCCCTTGCACTACTACTGGCGCAGAAAGGAATTGATGCTACTGTGACAATTGCCCACTCTAGAACCGAGGATATTAGGGAGATTTGTCGTACTGCGGACCTAGTAGTTGCCGCAATTGGAAGGGCCGAGACGATTCAAGCTGATTGGATAAAGCCAGGATCAACAGTAATCGATGTTGGAATTAATCGGGTCGTTGATGAATCTAGAGACAGTGGTAGCCGTCTTGCTGGAGATGTAGATCCCGCTGTATCAGAAGTTGCAGGACATATGACACCGGTACCAGGCGGAGTTGGCCCGATGACCATCTCTATGCTGATGAGTAATACAGTTAGGGCCACTGAAATGCTATTCAATTAGAATACACCAAGTTCAAACTTTCCATCTTCAGTAGCATGAATTTTTGGATCCCAAAGCGGAGTAAAGGTGAGGTTTACGTGGGCGCTCTCTATGCCCTTCGTAGTGAGAGCTGCTCGGTGCACTGCGGCCATTAATTCGGGAGCGACTGGGCAACCTGGGCTTGTCAGAGTCATATCAATTTCAACATGCTCGCCATCAATTCTGACTTCGTAAATCAGCCCTAAATCGATAACTGAAATTTTCATTTCAGGATCTTCTACATCGAAAAGAGATTCACGAACCGATGCCTCGTCGACCAAAATCACACCATCCTCTCGGCTTCTGAACGGACCCGCTCAAACATATTCAAAAATCCATTTGCTCTACTGGGAGTCAAAGAATTACGAATTCCCATTGCGTCTGCATAGTCTGGAGAAAATTGGGATACCACGTTTGGGGGCATACCGTTTACCGCCATTGCGGTTACTGACATCAATCCCTGAACTATCTGTGCGTCTGCGCCACCACGCATGAGAAAATTACCCGATTCATCCCGGCTACATATGACGTGTGCTCTAGATTGACATCCATGGACTTGGTTATCTTCATTCCATTCATCAGGGGGTAATGGGCTCGGGTGCTTCTTTGCATACTCAAAAAGCAATTCATAGCGTTCCATCGAATCAAAGCAATCCTCAAACTCCTCGACTACTGAGTCGAGATGCTCGGGCCACCGCCTCTCCGCCATAACCTATCCTCACGATTGATTCTATTCAATATGACGAGTGAATTACCTTCCTCAAGCAAATCGCTCACAAACATATCTCAAGTGCTCAACAAAGGCCTGCGCCTCATCTAAAGTGTTGTAAATCCAAAATGAGGCGCGATTTGTCGATGGGACCCCTAATGCATCCATCAGAGGTTGAGCACAATGGTGCCCAGTTCTAACCGCGAAACCGCCCTCATCCAATAGAATCGCTAAATCTTGGGATTGGATTGAATCGTGTAGGAAAGAAACTGCACCGCTAGAGTCTGGATGATTGGGGTCACCAAAGACACGAATTCCTGGGACCTCAAGCATTTGATCGGCGGTCCAAGAGGAAATATCGTGTATGTGGGCGTGAACCTCCCTCATGTCGAATTGGCTTAGCCATTCTACCGCAGCACCCCAGCCAATAGCCTCTGCAATTCTAGGAGTACCGGTCTCAAACATTGCATGGCCTTCTTGGAAGGTTGTTCCCTCTGTTGAGACTCTTCTAATCATTGAACCGCCCGTCATAAAAGGCCCCATTTCAGCCATCGCATCCGATTTTACCAATATACAACCAATACCGGTCGGGCCAGCCATTTTGTGAGCAGAAATGGCAACAAAATCTGCCCCCATGTTATCGAAGAATATTCTCTCATGGGGTGCACCCTGAGCGCAATCAAGGAGCACGCGGGCGCCTACTGCCTGAGACTTCTCAATAATCTCCTCAACGGGATTACGGATTCCTAGCACATTGCTAGTATGAACTACACAGACTAGTTTAGCACCTTCAAGGGCTACTTCAAATGCCTCCATGTCAAGAGTGAATGTTCTAGAGTTGATTGGAACATATCGAACCTCAACCCCTTTCTCTTTGTTTAGTTCCTGCCAAGGAACAATATCTGCGTGGTGCTCCATTTCAGTAATTACGACCACGTCATCTCGTTGCAGATTGTATCGTGCCCAGCCATAGGCAACTAGGTTGATTGCCTCGGTTGCTCCACTTGTGTAAATCATGTTTTCAGGAGTTGTGCCAAAGTAGCGAGAAATTTTGCTTCTAGCTTCTTCTAGCGCAGTGGTTGCCTCATCTGCTAAGGTATGATTAGCGCGATGAGCGTTGGAATTATATTCCTCGTAATATCTACTCATTGCATCGATAACAACTTGAGGTTTTTGGGAGGTAGCAGCGTTGTCGAAATAGACCAATTTCTTGCCATTGGGCAAGACCCGATCTAGGATTGGAAAGTCTGCCCGAATAGCCTCGATATCTAGACCCATGACTTGACCTCTTGAATCGGCGATTAGACACCTCAATATCAATAGGTGGGATATATTATCTAAACAATTCAAAAAAGAAGCCGTAAAATGGCCATGTTTATCCACTGAGACTTACCTCAGGTATTCGATGACAACAACGTCGGGACAGGATGTGGTCGATTCTCTCGGTAGGCGTGACCTAAATCAAGATGGTTCTGTAATTAATCTTGCAATCGTAGGAAGTAGTCGATTTTATGATTTTGAAGTATTTGAAAAAGCGATTAATCACTGGGTCGAAAAGAATGGATATCCAGATTTAATTATTGTTGGAGGAGCAAGTGGAGTAGACTACATGGCAGAAAGATGGGCTGACAATAGTTCTATCGAAATCGCGGTGTTTACAGAAGAATGGAGTGACCCGACTAGAAGCTTAGTTGATCAAGGGAGAGCAGAGGCTCCAAATTCACTTACTGAAAAAATATTGAAAGGCGCATCGCATATTTTGGCGATGCCTTCACCCACGAGTAAATGGACAAGAATTGTCATTGATTTAGCGGCTGAAAGAGGGATTCCAACCTCAATTGTTGAAGTTCAGTGATACTAATCTGTTGAAGTATGGATAGCCCCTCGGGACACCATGGCGAAATTCCTGATGATTACCGCGACCTCCGGTACCAACCTAGAATTGGCAGAAAGATTTGCAGATGTTGCTAGAGACAAAGGTCACCATGCAGACATAGTTGATTTGGCTGCAATGGACTTACCTATGTTCACCGTAGCACGTTCTTCTGATCCTGAACGGTCCCCTGATGTTTCAGAACTAACAGAACAAATGATCGATGCCGATGCTTGGATTGTTGTGGCTCCAGAATACAATGGCTCTTTCCCGCCTACACTGAATAATGCAATCGCTTGGCTTTCACGTGATTGGCAGAACTTTCGAAAGATGTGCACAGGTAAGCCAGTAGGTCTTGCCACTCATAGTGGTGGAGGAGGTGCACATGTGATCATGTCAATGAGAAGTATGTTCGCTTTCCTTGGAGCCGATGTAATGGGAAGATCCTTGACATCGGGTAGAAACAAAGATGCCAACCCAGAGACAATCGATGCAATGGTAGACAGTCTCGCTCGATGATTTATGCTCTGAATGAAGTTAACTGGTGCTCCTGCCGGGATTTGAACCCGGGTCGCCGGGATGAAAACCCGGAATGATGGACCGTGCTACACCACAGGAGCGGTGACCGTCCGAGATACAACTCACAAATAATCGAATTGGTTAGAATCATTCTTCTTCAAGCAAGAGGCCTTTCCACCAGCGAGATGCTGGAATCACAATTATTAGTCCCAAAATTGAGACTATGCTGAAGGTTATCGCGCCTTCTACACCGGTCATTGAGGATTTCATTGACTCCCCATAGATTCCCAATAATGCGCCTGGAATTCCAAATCTAAGCCCTCTGCCAACAATTCCGGCTGCCACAAATAAGCGTAAGTCCATTCGACCAGCTCCTGCAATCCAGGCTAGAGCCTTGTAAGGAATAGGCGAGACTGCTGCAATGAATATTCCAGCAGAACCATATCGTTCAACTAATACATTCAATCGTGCAATAGTTGATTCAGAAACAAATTTCTCTAGGAACCAACCTCCGCCGTACATACCAATCCCATATCCAGCAAGCGCCCCAAGAACACTGGAAAGCGTTGCAATCAAGACTACAGTCGCCACTACAAATCCGTTATTTGCCTCCAGAATCATACTCCAAACTAAAGGATCGGGAGGAATTGGTTGTAACGCTGCCTCTGTGAAGGTTAGAATAGCAAGACCAAGGTATCCAAGGCCGTCAGCCCACTCTATTGCAGAGTCTACAAGCCCCCCGGGCAGGATGTCCATCAAACACGGCCTCTAACCGATTTACGATGAAGGTTACCACCCTATGTCGCTAGGCAGCAACTCTACCCCACCCCTGATATGTTGGGCCGTCTAGCCCTAAGTATGGCCGAGTCGCGTGTACTCGACACTGCTGCTCTAATCTCTTGGCCAGTATCTGAATTATATGGTGGTTTGATAGTAAGTCATCAGGAGGATGAATTATTACGAATTTCACCCGACAGAGCTGCTATTTTGGATAGTATGGGGTTAGTATTTTGTCAACCAAAT
>Ga0208130_1000286_pt1 | contig 27043 bp, 14 predicted proteins | sample ETNtaG_31_FD_185771 | JGI IMG/M metagenome (GOLD analysis project Ga0208130, IMG submission 185771) | Marine microbial and viral communities from oxygen minimum zone, Eastern Pacific Ocean - ETNP201310SV78 (SPAdes) (version 2) | ecosystem: Environmental > Aquatic > Marine > Oceanic ... | reverse complement strand
TTAATCAAGAATATTATAATTTTTATTTATTGAAATTATGTAATTATTAATTTTAATAAATAAAAATTATAAAATCAATAAATTTTAGTGGTAAGAATTGATAATTTTTAAAGGTTTTTTCTTCCATGTAATTCCAGATTTCCATTTAGGTGCTCGTACTTCACGTAAATATTTATCAAGTTTATTTTCAATTTTATTAATAAACTTTTTGTGTAATAATTTACCTCCTAGGAATATTTTTGAAAGATCTGTAGATTCTGAATTATCATTTTTTAAATCAAACAATTTAACTTCATTGTTATCGTAGAATTTTATCAATTTTAGACTGTCAATTATAATTGCTGAATGAGCTCTTTCTAACGCTATTCTGTTCTCGTAAGGAACATGAAAAATTATTCCCTCATAATTTCTTTTAACTTTTTTTGACTTTTCAAATAAAACATCTTTAAAACTTCCTCCATCCAAAGTTTTTTCTTTTAACTTTTTATTTCCAGCTAAATCAACTATTGTTGGAAGTAAATCTGAAAAAGAAATTGGAGTTTCAGCCTGGGTGTTTTTACTTATTCCTGGACCAGAAATAATAAAAGGGACCCTAATTCCACCCTCCATTGCATCCCATTTACCTCTTTGTAGGGGATGATTAAAGCTTTTTTTGTAATTTTTTCTAGGTACAATTACAGGTACAGATCCATTATCAGAAGAGTAAATTATATACGTGTTATTTTCAATCCCCAATTCTTTTAACTTATTTAAAATCAAACCTATACTAGTGTCTAAATCTTCGGTCATAGCGGCTAACCCAATATTATTGTGATTTTTTCCTGGTTTTTTATCTCTGTATTTTTCAAATGTCTTTTGTCTCATTACAAGATCAGAATGTATGGCATAATGTGAAATCTGTAAATAAAACGGAGCTTTTTCATTGCTACTATTTTCAATAAAATTTATTGCTCTTTTTGTGATACTGAATATTTTTTTTGGGTCCTTATCAATAGTATTGCTCCATTGCAACTCGTTGGAATCCCAATTAAAAACTCCATCTTTATTTTTTGTTGCCCCATCACTTTCATCGTAACCAAAAGTTTTTGGGTTTGAATCCATACCCCATTTTCCAAAATGAGCAGTTTTATAATTTGAATTTATCTTTTTTAATTGTTTTGGAATGGTGTAGTTGGTTTCATGATTTATGTGTTCGGTATTCATACCTACTCTAATCATTTGTAGTCTTGCCGGAGTCTTTCCCATCTGTATACTATATCTCGACGGAGCACACACTGGAGCACTAGCATAGGCATAGGAAAATTTCATACCCTCTTTAGCTATTTTTTCGATTTCGGGAGTCTCATAAAAATCGCTTTTAGATTCTTTTAATCCATTTAACATTTCAACAGATGTTCCATTCCAACCCTGGTCATCAGCTAGAATAAAAATGAAATTTGGGTCTTCTTGACTCTGACAATTACTATTTTGAGATAGAAGGATTAATGTTATTAATAACAGATATCTCATATAATCAGTCAATCTCGCTATTGGTTGATACCTCATTTATCGGAATTGGCCATGTGTAGTCTTCAGGTTGTCTAGCTCCGTCGGTATCCCCGTAGATAAATCTACAATATTCATCATAGACTCCAAATCTGGTCAAGTCAAAGAATCTATGACCTTCCATATAAAGCTCAACAGCTCTTTCCCTTAACAATTCTTCTCTAAATGAATTCATAGTATATGCCGAATAATCAATATCACTCATTTCTATTCGGTTTCTTAAAATATTAATATCATCATTTGCCGCGGCAGGATCAGATGAAATTTCAGCATTAGCTTCTGCTCTCATTAGGTATACATCAGCTAATCTTATAATATGCCAATTTTGCCTACTTGTATACTCAGTTGTTGCCTCTGAGTCTATGTATTTTGCTGTCCATATTTGCCAAAGGGTTCCTAATGTATTACCGGTCTCAATGTTAGTTGGAATATAACCTGTAAAACCAGGATTTACATTAAAAATTCTCGTACTTGTTTCATATTGAGTGATTATTGAATTTTGGAATCTGTTGTCATACTTATCTATTCTATTATTAATAAATAGAGGTTTTAGTTTGTTTGTTCCGCCAAATCCAGTTCCCGATAAACCTGCATTTCTGGGGCTGAATAAATTTGAAACAGCAGTTCCTTGTCCAGTCAATGAAGATCCTTGAACATCAAAAATCATCTCAGGATTATTTCCGTTATCGGCATCAAAAATTGTTACCCATTCCTCTAAAGACCCAGAAAGGTTGAATCCTTGGCCATTTATAGCTGAATCGCACTCGTCTTTAGCATATTGATAATAATTAACATACGATTCTGGAAATTCGAGATACAGTTCATTTCCTAATACACCTTCACTTGCCGTTCTTTTACTTGATGCAATTTGGGTGTATGCTTTTGCTAACATTGCATGCGCTGCTGTATTGGTAGCTCTTCCTAAATCGTTTGTATAATTCCCTCTAGTTTCATTTCTTCCCCAACAGTGATTAGCTGCGAAGGTGAGGTCGTCAATGATAACATCGTATATTTCTACAATTGAAGATACAGGTAGCCCTTGATCATCGCCGGCTTCAACAGGTTGGGTTCTTAAAGGAACCTCACCAAAACAGCGAACTAAATTAAAATAATTTAAAGCTCTTAAAAACTTCGCTTCCCCTATAATTCTATTTTTTAATTCCTCATCCATTTCAATATCTGGAACATTAGCAATTACATTATTTGCATCCCTAATCCCTAAATAAAGCTCCTTCCATAAATTATTTAAATTTCGATTAGTCGAAGTGACCAAACCACGCTTAAATTCATTGTACAAATAAGTGGAAAGTCCTTGGTCGGATGAAGCAAATAGTGTAGGCATAAATTGTTGCTTATAATATCCTATTCCACTCTTTAATCTCGCATAAACTGAGGTTAAAGCCGCTAATGCATCAGTTTCATTTTGATAGAAGTTTTCAGTACTTGGTTGTGTAAAAGGTTCTTCATCAAGAACATTACAAGATGTAAATGAAGCAACAAATAAGAAAATTGTGATGTAATATTTTATATTTTTCATTGTTTAATAATTAAATTTTAATCCAAATAATACTGACTTAGTACCTGGATAGGTACCGAAATCAACTCCTCTTTTTTGTGGGTTTTTGGTATACGTTCTCACCTCTGGATCATAACCTGGATAGTCAGTCCAAACAAATAAATTTTGAGCAGAAATATAAATTCTCATGTTTCTTCCTTGAGGAAAATCAAAATTATATCCAATATTAATATTTTTGAGTCTAATAAATGACCCGTCAAATATATTTCTGTCGGAGGGTATTGCTCTTGATCCCGTATCAATTAATGCTGCTGGATGGTTTGCATTATTTAACCCACCAACTGATGGGTCATAAACATAATTTCCGTCTTCATAAACAATTGGGGCAATCCATGAATTTTCAAATGATGAGGTTAATACGTTAGTAGTTTTTTGTAAACCACTCAACTGCCATGAGTCCACCCAAAACAAATCACCTCCTTTTTGACCGGTGAAAAGGATACTTGCATCCCATTTTTTATATCTAAAATTATTTGAGATTGAATAAGTAAAATCAGGATTAGGATCTCCGATTTTTACATAATCGTCAAAATTGATTTCTTGTAAATCTAAAGGTTGACCAGAATCATCAAGATCTACAAAATTATTTACATATTTTATTTCTCCTGGAGCTGCTCCTGCAATTCCGCTATTAATCGCTTCATCCCAATCAGAATAAATACCATCAGTTTGTGCACCCCAATATATACCTAAGGGTTGACCTACCATGAATAGAATAGGGTAGGCCTGTGAAAATCCAACGGATGGACCTAATTGAAAATCTAAGTTTGAATTTAATTTATTAAGGTTGTTTCTATTGAGTCCAAGATTTGCATTAATATCCCAACTGAAGTTGTCATTTTCAGCAATTACTGAATTCACATTAAATTCTATCCCTTTATTTTCAACCTCACCAAAATTATCAACTCTACTAACATACCCGTTTGAAGGAGGTAGTTGTACATATTGAAGTAAATCACTAGTTACTTTGTGATACATGTCAACAGTGAAATTTAATTTTGAATCAAACAAACCCAAATCAATTCCAAAATTCAATTGATCAGTTGTCTCCCATGTTAAATCGTCGTTTGCTAGGTTAGATTCATAGAATCCAGTGATTATTTCGTCATTGAAATTATAACGAATAGGTGTCATTAATGCCAATGATTGATAAGGAGATATTGGGTTACTACCGATTTTACCGTATGAAATTCTAAATTTTAACTCATTTAATTTATCATATTTTTTAAAGTAATCTTCTTTTGACGCAAACCATGAAAAAGCTACAGATGGAAATAAGGCGCTTTTGTTATTTGTTGAAAATTTTGATGAAGCATCTATTCTAGTATTTATGTCCACAAAATATTTTCTTTTGTAATTATAACCGACCCTAAATAAAGCAGATAATAATCCTACTTCTCTAAATTGAGTAATAGGAGTTAAAATTTCTTCTGCTGAAGCAAAATTGTAAAAAGAAGTTACATCTGTACCAAATCCTCTTGCTTTGTTAAAAATTGATCTAATTTCATTTTTCTCATAAGTACCTACAAGAGTTGCATCAATTCGATGATTTTTAAACCTGTTTCTATATCTTAGATTAGCCTCTGCATAAATTTTGCTATTTTCTAAAAATGCCTGAGAAGCTTCACCATTAGTATTTCTTCCTCTGGTTGTATTTAAAGGGTAATAATTATCTCTGTTGCTTTTTTGAAAATTATAAGATCCTTTCAGAGTTCCCGTCAGTTTTGGTGTAATCTTACTAACTAACTGTAAGGTTTGTCTAAAAGAGGAAGATTCTTTAATGTCCATAACATATCTAGCTAGCGAATATGGGTTCGAAATTACATTCCCCTCGTTTAATGCTGCATAGATATCATCATCTTGTCCAGGCTCAAGTAATGAGAAAATGGGTTGGAACTGAAGGGCCTGAGAAACAACCCCTCTTTGTCTAAAAATTTCTCCGTTTCCAACAGATGCAGCATTTCCTTTTTTATGACTAAAGTAAGTTTTTGAGTAAACATCTATTTTTTCGTTAAATGCTTTTCTTTTAGCATTCATATTAAAGTTTACGGTTTTATTATTTGAATTAATTATCACTCCCTCTTGGTTGTTAATTCCAAGCCCCATTGTAATATTTCTTTTAAAGTCTCCGCCTCTATAATTTAGGTTATATTTATCACTCAAAGCTAGTCTATAGGTTTCGTCTTGCCAGTTCGTATTTACCCCTGATGATACAGGATAGGGAAGGTTGTATTCTGTAATTTCAGGGTAATTATCTGTATTAATAATTTGAGTCCCGTCAAACGGCCCTCCAGCTCTGTTTGGATCGGTTATGTCCTGATAGATCTGATTTAAAACTCTTTGATTCATAAAGTTTTCAAATCCAGGGCCATCTAAAACATTTATATTTCTTCTTACAGAAGTCACATAACTTTCATAACTAACGGAAATTTTATCTTTACCATTTTCATTATTTGCAGTTTTTGACGTAATTAAAATAACTCCGTTAGCACCTCTTGCACCGTAGATAGCAGTAGCTGCAGCATCTTTTAGAACTTCAATCTTATCTATATCATTGGGATTGATAAAGCTTAACGAGCTTTGAGATCCACCGCTATTATCCATTCCTGCTGCATCGGTTAAGGGATCAACAGGTATTCCATCAAGCACATATAATGGCTGTGTTCCCCCTAATATTGAATTTGTACCTCGAATTGATACTCCTGAACCCCCACCGGGTTGCGAACTTTCTGACACAACCAATCCAGAAACCTGACCTTGTAAAATACTTTCAACCGATCCGCTTCTGTTTTTTTCTAGTTGATCTGATTTTATTTGAGTGATTGATCCCGATAAATCTTTTTCACTGATATCGAAATAACCAACACTAACAGTCACTTCTTCTAATTGATTAATGTCAACCTCCATATATACGGAAATGGGAGAGGTAATAATAGGTAACTCAATCGTTTTCATTCCAACGTATGAAACTTTTATTTTATCGCCTATTGTTACTTTAATCTCAAAATTTCCATCAAAATCAGTAACAACTCCTGACTCGTTTCCAATTACCTGAATCGTTGCTCCTGCCAATGCAAGGTTTGTATCTTTTTCAAGTACTGTCCCTCTTAGGTTTAAATCTTGGCTATAAATTAGGGTTGAAAAAAGTAGGAGTAAAGTTGTTATTATATTTTTCATAATTATTTTCTAATCTGTTTACGCAACCACCAATCTCTATCGGGGTTGTACTTGTATTTTTTTTGTAATCTTTCAGACTCTTTTCTTAAGTCATTTTCAATGTCATCATATTTGGCATTATTAATCAAGTTTTTCATTTCACCTGGATCGTTAATAAGATCATATAATTCATCTATATCGTCTTTTAAAAAATTATCGACTAATTTATATTCATTTGTTCTAACAGCAACTTGATCCGGGCCTGCATATGGCCATGCATCGTCAACATAGTATTCAAAAAATATACTTTTTCTCCAAGTTTTATCTTTTTTTCCGCTAATTAATTTAACCATTGATTCCCCTTGCATGTATTTAGGTTTATTAATACCTGCTAATTCTAAAATCGTAGGTGCAAGATCAATATTTAAACATTGCTCATGAATTACGGTATTTTTAGAAATTAATTTTGGATAGCTTATTATCATTGGAACGCGAATTGAGCTTTCATAAGCTAATCTTTTGTCTTTGTATGTGTGTTCACCCATAAAATATCCATTGTCGCTACTGTATATGATTACCGTGTTTTCCAGTTCCCCAATTTCATCTAATGCTTTTAAAACACTTCCGAGTGATTCATCAATAGCGATCAAACTCCTTAAGAGTTGCATGTTTTTAAATTTATTGATAGGCCATCTTTTTTCCTCTAAAACTTTAGGTACTTTTTTGTTTTTATCCCATTTAAATCCAAATGTTTTTCTTCTTTGCCATTCGGGCTTTCCTTTGAAAGTTTCTTTATGCATTTCATAGGGTGGTTCGGGAAGTGGCTCATTTTTAAAGAGATCTTTGTGTCTAGGAGCGGGTAAATGTTTCTCGTGAACTGCCTTATGCCATAAATTAACACTAAATGGCTTATCAGGATCACGCTTGTTTTTAAGCCAATCAATTGTTTTTTCTGTCAAAATATCTGTAATATAACCTTCCAACTTAATTTCCTTTCCGTTATCATTTACATTTGGATTAAAATATTGCCCTTGACCAATAAAGCTAAACCAATAATCAAATCCAGGTCTTACATGATCTTTCCCTCGTTTGTGAGCCATATGAATTTTACCAATATGCGCAGTTTCGTATCCAGAATTTTGTAAGTGTACAGAATATGGAGCGTAGTTTGTCCAATCAGGGTCAACATGTTTGTTATTTTGATTAACCCCGTGAATGTGAGGATAGGTTCCGGTTAAAAAACTGGCTCTGGAAGGGGAGCATATGGATTGAGTTACAAAGAAATTTTTAATATTTACCCCTTCTTCTGCTAACTTATCAATATTTGGAGTTTTTAAAAACGGATATCTATTTGAAAACCCAACAGCATCATGTGGTTGGTCATCAACAAGAACAAAAAGAAAGTTGGGTTTTTTTTCTTTATTCTGTGCATTTAAGTTTAAACTTAAAATAGCAATTATAACCAGAAAAGTTTGTTTCATTATTTAGGAAAAATGTAAAAATAAGTTATATGTTTAAATATTTACAAATAATTAAACATTAATATATTTATTTTGTATTATTCTCAATAAATCTACTTATTTTTTAATGAATTTGACAAAATGATCATTAACCTTTAAGAAATATATTCCTTTATTTAAAAATGACACATTAATGTATTCTACAGGTCTTAATTTTTTAATTATTCTACCCTCAATATTTAGAATTTTTAAATCAGTGATTTCTTCATCAAATTGAATAAATACATAATCACTTGAGGGGTTGGGGTAAATAGTTATTTCTTTTTTTGATTCAATTTCGTGATTTGAAAGAAATGCATTATTCGGGTTACATTCAGGTTGAGTAAATTCGTATCCGTCTGAATTTAAATTGCTGGGTGATGCATACTCATTTTCTGCTAACGAATTTGTTGAATTAAAATTACTGTAAAATTCACCAATTTGAGTGTAGTTGTTATTTTCATCAAAAAAATCTGCTTGATCTGTTACGGGCGGAAAAAATGAATACCTTTCAATGTATTCAGTTTCTTCAAGATAGGGTAGTGCAAGTTCTAAAAATTGTCTATGCACCCATTCATTCCTGTATCTGTTTGCATTGAACTCAGTAATCCAAATAGGTAATCCATACAGATTATAAACATTTTCAAGATAATTTATAAATCGATTGTAAATGTCTTGTGGATTTGCATTCGGGGAATTTTCCGGATTTGAAGCCCAGTCATACCAATGAACAGCAATTACATCAATTCTGATTTCTTGATTTTGAGCCTTATAATTAAATTCATTTAACCAGCCAAACACTTCTCCTTGTCTGGTTGCCGGGGAAACCATTCTAAGACCTGTTTTGAGAAGGTTTTTATAGTATACAAGTGATGTATCTACGACGCACATATTACCGAATTGACCTGATTGATCATTACAGTTATCAGGCTCGTTAAATGCCAGAAGATGTGTAGACTTATATTTTTGCTTAAAAATTTCAATATCATTTAAATCATCTGCAGCGCCTTTTCCCCATGCCATAGGAGCATATTCCCTTGACATATCAGAATTGCCGTTATTACTCCATTTATAGAACCAATTGTTATTCATAGATTCGGTGTCACCAGCAGTTCCTTTTTTGGTTACCCAATTCCATGGAATTACTCTGATAAATGAAATTTTATTGTTAAGGTATTCAGGCAGTGTATTCATTATAATATCATTTTCAGACGCAATGAAAACTTTACTTTTTCCTGTTCCGTCTTCATTTTCAGCAAATGTTGCCATGTATCCTTTTTTTAATTTAAATGATGAAACATTATCATTTAAATTATTTGGAATGGATTCCCCTTCAAAAACTGTATTATTGATAATATTAGCAGATTGCCCCTCAAAGTTATTTTCGCTAAATACTGCAAGATTTGAAAATTCATCAGAATTGATTCTAACCACAGACCCGTCATTGTAATAATTATCAAACCTGATATTTTCAGGATATGAAAGCTGTTGATCGTCATAAAAAATATTGTCATGATAATAATAAAATGCACTTGAAGGGTCTAAATTATAAAACCGAATCCAAGACTTATTTGAATTGATATGTACAGATATTCCTTCAAACAAAGGATAAATGTCAGTAAGATTTAGGTAAGCAGAATTGTTAAGAATAATTTCACCAAATCCTGAGATTTTTTCAGAATTTAGTTCTCCATCTGTTATTATAATTTTCCCATTTTCATTTAGTATGATTTCACCATCAGCAACAATTTCACAGGTTAAATACAATGAAAAGCCAATTGGTTGTCCTGGGTTTATGCTATTTTCTGGAGGTGTGTTGTTGGTTATAAATTCAACCCAGTTTAATTCATCAAAAAAATCGTTGTTATTTGAATCTCCAGTCCATCGATATTCTTGAGCATTCACATTAAATGCAAGAAGTGAAAATATAAAGATGAAATAATTTTTCATATTTTGTTAGAACAATACTAAGGTGTAAATTTAAGACATGGTAAACATTAATAAAATATTTTTTTTCTCCCTGATCTATTTTCTTTCCATTAACAGCGTTAATGCAAATAAAGAAACGGATAAAAAAAAATTAAACGTTTTATTTATAATCGCGGATGATTTGAATTGTGATATCGGTGCTTATGGTGATGAAAACGTATTAACACCTAATATTGACAAATTAGCAAAAGAAGGGGTTTTATTTGGAAATGCCCATGTACAATATCCTCTGTGTGGGCCCTCTAGAGCCTCATTAATGACAGGTTTATATCCTGATCAAACAAAATCTAAAGAATTAAGATTGTATTTGAGACAAACGGTCCCTGATGTTGTTACGATTGGGCAAAGATTTATAGAAGAAAAATATAATTCTGTTAGGGTTGGTAAAATATATCATTATCACAATCCCAGAGATATTGGAACTTCTGGTCATGACGATCATTTCACATGGGATCAAACAGTGAATCCATACGGAAGAGATAAGGTTGAAGAATATAAATTAAATAAGGTCAAAAAAGATTTTGATGGTGCAACACTTAGTTGGTTGGAAGCTGAAGGATCTGATGAAGAACAAACTGATGGAATCGGTGCAATGGCTACAATTGAATACTTAGATAAATTTGCAAAAAATAAAGAAAACTTCTTCTTAGCATTTGGTTTATACAGGCCTCATATTCCCTTTGTTGCTCCTAAAAAATATTTTGATATGTATGAAGCTGAACAAATGGAAGTCCCTGACAATGGAGATGAGTTTTTAGAATCAATTTCTAAACCTGCTGTAAAAAGTCTAAGGGCCAGAAAAGAACAAATAAATTTGGATCACCAAACCAGAAAAATTGTGAAAGAAGCATATTATGCAACCACTTCGTTTGTTGACGCGCAAATCGGTAAAGTTTTGGATAAGTTAAAAGAAACAGGACTTGATAAAAACACAATAGTTGTGTTTACATCAGATCATGGTTATCATTTGGGGGAAAAAGGACATTGGCAAAAACAGACTCTGTATGACAGAGCAACAAAAGTTCCCTTAATAATTTCAGGACCAGGCATAAAATCAAATAAAAAGATATTAAACTCTCCTGTTGAATTGGTAGACTTATATAAAACCATTATGGATTTAACCGGTATTGATGTTCCAAAATTTGTTCAAGGTTATAGTTTAAAAGAGTCATTAGTTTCTGAAAAAGAAGTAGAGAGAAAAAGTGCCTTGAGTGAGCTTAGAGTATATTCTGAAAAAGAATTGGGTCAAGGCTATTCAATCAAAACCAATAGATATAGATTAATAGAATGGGATTATAAAAATAAAATTTATCACGAGCTATATGATCATAAATACGATCCCGATGAAAATAATAATTTAGCGAGTGATGAATTATATATTCAAATTAAAGATTCTCTTAAAATAATTTTAAAAAATAGAATTTTTGAAGCTAGAAAAAAACCTGTTGGTTTGGGTAGACAAATACAAAATGCCAAACCTAATTTTGAGCCTAAAAGGATATTTTCTTCCAAAAAATCAAGATTATAGCTCGTTAAGCGTAAATTTTAAGGGCATATCAACTCTTTTACTCCATGAATCTTCACTATGCGACGTATTTTTAAAGTAAAGGTTTTTAAAGTTATTTTCTGAATATCCGTTATTTATAAAAATAGAATCTACCCTTTTTGAATATTGAGGGTAATTTCTATCTAAACCTTGATCTCCATAATCAAAGTAAAATGTTTTTCCTTTTGATTTGGGGATGTTTTGAGACATATATTTAAAAATTGCATCAGGCAAGGGATTATTATCAATAACAAAAGCTCCTGGCCAATGTGTTGACATACAGATGGCTCCATCAAATATTTCTGGATATTCAAATGCAGCATACATTGAAATTAATCCCCCCATACTTGATCCTCCGATCACTATCCTAAAATCATCAGATGATTTTAAATATTTACTCTTTATAAAAGGGATAAGTTCATCGACGATATATTTTAAATATAAATCTGCATATAGGGCTGGTTTGTTATCGTTTAGATATTTTGCATCCTTAACAAAATCATAAGCTTTTTCAGGAAAATAGTCATTCCATCTGTTTTTACCCGAATTATGTATTCCAACGATAATAAATGAACTTAATTCATTTTCTAAAATTAATTTTGAAGCCCATTCGTCTAATTTCCACTCTTGCTTATTCCATGTTTTATTTGCATCAAATAAATTTTGACCGTCATGCATTATCAGTAAATCATATTTATTTGTAGGGTCGAAATTAGGGGGTAGCCAAAACTCTAGAATTCTATCATCAATAAAGCTGGATTGAAAATCTGAGACAACCTCAAAAGAGCCTTGATTTTGGTGGGATTCACTAATATAATCTAAATCTTGAGAATGAAGATTTGAGAATAATATAAAAGAGAGAAATAAAATATTCTTTTTTAGCACAATCAAAATTAGTTAATATATTGATTGAGCTAGAAATTAAAAGTAAATAATTTTATTTCTTTTCAAAATCAGAACAAGTGTATTTTTCACTAACCTCTACGTTATGAAAACTACACAAAGAGTTTGTTAAAATATTTTCACAGTTTACACAGCTGTTACTTAATTGTAAATTTTCCATTTTCATTGAATTTTAATCAAATGTAGATTCAATTCCATTTAGAAACAATTTAAATAAAGATATGAAGGAAATTTTTATTTAGACTGATTAGAAATTAGTAATTTCTTAGAATAATTGAACTATTTTTTTCTAGATTAATTTCGCCTTTCCAATGGAATTTTTGGCCGCTATAAATTTCTGTAAAAAACATATTATCAATTCCTAACTCTGAAAATCTTTCAAGTGACAATTCTTTATTTGAATTGTTTTTATTGACAATATATAAAACAGTTTCATCATCTTTTTTTCTAGAAATTAAGTAAACCCCATCAACAGGTGCAAAATGCATTGTTTCTCCTTCATGAATGGCTTTACTATTCTTTCTAAAGTTTAAGATTGTTTTTAGGTAATTCTGCATTTCAAGCTCATCATTATCTAAATTTTTTCCGTTAAATGCATTACGCTTGTCATTATCCCAACCTCCAGGAAAGTCTGTTCTTATTAAGCCGTGATCACCTGGATTATCACTGTCTTCCATTAGAATCTCTGTACCGTAAAGAATTTGTGGTATTCTGGGTAAAACTAATATCAATCCCAAGGCCATTTTTGTTTTGGCAATATCTTCTTTCATCTGAGTATAAATCCTACTCATATCATGATTGTCATTAAAGATTAAAAGAGAATTAGGGTCTTTGTAATAGAAATCATTAGCCAAGGATTCATATATTTTAATTAAACCAGTGTCCCAATTTTCATTTTCAAAGATCCCTTCATAAATAGCCTTTTGCATAGCAAAATCCATTGTGCTTTTCAAATTAGATTCGTATCCGTCTTTATTGTTATTTCCTTCTTGCCAGTATGCAATTCTTATAGGGTTATAGCTCCATTCTTCCCCCACAATGTTAAACTTTGGGTATTCCTTCATTATTCTTCCTGCCCAATTACTTAAAAATTCTTTTTCTGCATAAGGATAGGTGTCTTGTCTTATTCCACTTAAATTTAGCGATTCGATCCACCACAATGAGTTTTGAATTAAATACTGAGCAAGAAACTCATTTCTTTGATTTAAGTCGGGCATAGTAGGAACAAACCACCCATCTAACATTCCTCTATAATCCACTTTTGAAGCGTAAATATCTTGAATAGTAGATCGCCTGTGATTGGAATAAACGGTATTCTGATTGATTGTCTGATCTGTTGACTTTAAATAATTTTCTTGAAAATTTAACCAATCTTTAAAAGGCAAATCATCCATCCACCAATGATATAATCCACAGTGATTAACAATAATATCTTTGATTAGTTTTATGTTTTTCTTATAAGCTTTTTCGGATAACTCTAAATATTCTTCAAATGTTCCAAATCTTGGATCAACAGTGTAATAATCGGTTGTTGCATATCCATGATAAGATCCCTCCTTCATGTCATTTATTAAAACAGGATTAAGCCATAAAGAAGTAAATCCCATATCGCTTATGTAGTTTAAGTTTTCAGTTATTCCCTTAATATCACCTCCATGTCTAGCATAGTTATCAGATCTGTTTATTTTATTTTCTTTTAGGCCTTTAATAATATCATTCTTATAATCACCGTTTGCATATCTGTCAGGTGTGATCAGATATACCACATCAGAGCTGTCAAATCCTTCATTTTGAAGCTCAAAAGAACGTCTTTTCTTCAAGTTGTAATTGTATGATAATTTCTCACCCATTCTTGTAAAGAGTATTTCAAAATCACCTTCTTTAGAAAGATTTGAAATTTTTAAATCTAAAAACAAATAATTTGGTGAATCGGCTTTGTGTATTTCTATGAGGGTAATTCCTGGATAATTTATCTCTACATTATATTCGCTGATATCGGTTGCCTTAACAAGTAGTTGCAGGTTTTGATTTTCAAATCCAATCCACCAGTTGGGTGGGTGAACTTTTTCAATTTGAGAGTAAATATTATTTATACATAATATAAATATTAATAGTGTAAATAAAATTTTAAAACTATATCGTTGTAGATTCATAAAAAAGTATAATTTTGCAGTGTTCTAACGTAAACTAACCACTTACTTAAGTTAGGGCTAAAACTAAAAAAACAAAACTAAAAATGAAAAAAACAAATTTACTATTGCTTTTTTGTGCCTTGTTTTTATCAGTAAACCTGTATTCACAGAGTTTATTGGATGGCAAGGTAACGGATGATGTAAGTTCTGACCCAATTGCTGGAGTTAATGTAGTTGTAAAAGGAACCTCATCTGGAACAGCATCAGATTTTAACGGTAATTTTTCAATTAATGTTTCATCAGGTGATGTTCTGGTATTTTCATATGTTGGATATACCACCCGTGAAATAACTTATAATGGTGAGCTTTCAATGGAAGTCTCATTATCAGAAGACGCTTCACAACTCGATGAAATTCTTTTAATTGGTTACGGATCTGTAAAAAAAGACGATCTTACCGGTGCAGCAGATCTTATTACTTCAGACGATTTTAATCAGGGATCTGTATTATCTCCTGAACAATTAATCTCAGGTAAATTGGCAGGTGTCTCAGTAACCTCAGGAGGAGGAGCTCCAGGTGAAGGACAAGCCATAAGAATAAGAGGTTTAGGCTCTTTATCTCTAACAAATTCTCCATTAATAGTTGTTGATGGAGTTCCATTAAACGATGGTGGAGTTGGTGGATCTAGAAATGCTTTGAATTCGATTAATCCTTCTGATATTGAAAGTATGACTGTACTTAAGGATGCTTCTGCAACTGCTATTTATGGTTCAAGAGGTGCAAATGGGGTTATACTGATCAGTACTTTTAAAGGAAAAGACAGTGAATTTAAATATAATTTTACTTCTAAATTTTCAACTTACTCACCAATCGATCAAGTAGATGTTTTAACTTCTTCTGAATTTTCTCAAATGATACTTGATTCTGGAGACCAATCATATATTGATCAGCTTGGTTCTTATGATACCAATTGGCAAGATGTGATTTATCAAAAAGCTTTAGGAAAAGAATATAACTTTAGTGCAAACGGAAGTATTTATGGTATTCCAACTAGATTTTCTTTAGGAATGGGTGACCATAATGGAGTTTTGTTAGGAGATAAATTTAACAGAAACACAATTTCACTTAACATGAATCCTTCACTCATGAATGATAAATTAGACATTGATTTTAATTTACGAATGATGGATACTCAAAATAATTTTGCTGACAGAGGTGCTATTGGAAATGCAGTAAGATTTGATCCAACAAAACCGGTGTTTAACGGCTCACAATATGATGGTTACTATGCTTGGATTGATCCTGCTTCAGGAAATCAGTATGCTATTGGCGCGCCTACAAATCCTTTAGCATTATTAAACCTAGTAGATGATAATTCTGATGTAGAAAGAATTATTACAAACTTGAAATTGGATTATGACTTACCAATGGATGGTTTAAAAGCTACAGTAAACCTTGCTTATGATGACGCAAGTAGTGATGGAAGTAGAGCAACTTCAGAAATGATCCCAACATCTGATCCAACTTGGAACGGATCTTTATCAACTTATAATCAAAGTGCAACAAACACATTATTAGATGCATATTTAACTTACGAGAAATCATTTGAAAATTCTTCATTAAATGCTGTTGCTGGATATTCCTATCAAGCATTTGAATTTGATAACTTCTCTTATGATAGTGAAGCTGAAGAAGATGGAAATGATTATGAATTTATTGACAAGTCTAAAAATGTATTACTCTCTTACTTTGGTAGAGTTAATTATGATATTGAAGGAAAATATTTACTTACAGCTACAATGAGAGCTGATGCGTCTTCCAAATTAAATCCTGATGACAGATGGGGATTCTTTCCTTCATTTGCTATGGCATGGAATGTTGACAAGGAAGATTTCTTTAAAGGAGATGTTTTTAATTCTTTAAAAATTAGAGTAGGATATGGTCAGGTTGGTAATGTAAATGGACTTGGAGATTATAAGTTTTTGACAAGATATACAGGTAGTACATCTACTGCTTATTATCAATTTGGAGACTCATTCTACCAGACCTTTAGACCTGAGCCAATAAACCCTGATTTGAGATGGGAAATTGGAGAAACTCTAAACTTAGGAATTGACTACTCAATGTTTAATAATAAATTAAATGGTTCGGTGAATATATACCAAAAGACAACGAAAGATTTAATTGCTTATACATTGGTTGATCCATTTACAAATTTTGGAAATAGAATTGATGCAAATATTGGAGATATGGAAAATAAAGGAGTTGAATTAAACTTTAACTTCCCTTTAATGACCACTGATGATTACGAGAATATAATTGATTTTAATATTGCATTTAATGATAATGTAGTAACAAGATTACCAGATCAACAATTCATTGGTGGTATTTCTGGAGGAGTTGGAAATACAATTCAAACTCATGTTGAAGGAGAAGCCCCTTATAGTTTTTTAGTTTATCAGCAAGTTTATGATAATTCTGGAACTCCAATTGAGGGTGTATATGTAGATAGAAATAACGACAATATAATCAATGATGATGATAGATATATAAAGGAAGATCCTTTTGCTGACATTATCATGGGTCTTACTAATTCTGTAAGATATAAATCCTGGGATTTCTCAATTACCGCAAGAGCTAGTATCGGGAATTACGCTTACAATAACTTAGCTTCAAATGCAGTATTTAATGCTGCTGCCAGTGTAAATAATATTTTGAATAATATTCATTCAGACTACTTAAGCACTGGATTTATTGATTTTACTGAAAATTCACTTTTAAGTGATCATTACATTCAAGAAGCTTCGTTTGTAAAAATTGACAATATTTCAATTGGTTATAACCTTTCAACAAAAAATGGTTGTAAGGTAAGACTATTTGGATCATTACAAAATGTAGCAACATTTACTGATTATCAAGGAATTGATCCTGAAATATACGGTGGTATTGATAATAATTTTTACCCAAGGCCTCAAACGGGTGTATTTGGTGTAACATTTGAATTTTAAAATAAAATAAGATGAAAAATATATTTAAAAGTTTTATATACATAATCAGTTTTTCTTTCGTTCTTTCATGTCATGACGACCTGAATCAATCTCCGATAGATCCTGATAGTTTTACAGAAGAGAATGTATTTGCAACTGTTGATGATGCAAAGGGAGCTTTAGCAAAACTGTACGCCAGTTTAGCCTTAACAGGTCAGACAGGTCCTGCAGGAAATGCTGATATTGCAGATATTGATGAGGGATTCTCTCAATTTTCAAGAATGTTGTTTAACCTTAATGAAATTACTACTGATCATGCAGTTGTTGGATGGGGTGATCCTGGATTACCTGATTTACATGGAATGTATTGGTCTAGCAGTAATGATTTTACCGAAGCAATGTATTACAGACTAGCCCAGGAAGTTAGTTTTTGTAATTCATTTATTAGTAATGCTCAAAATTTAAGTGGAGAACAAGTTTCTTTATTTATCGCTGAAGCTAGATTTTTAAGGGCTTATGCATATTATAATCTACTAGATTTATACGGGAATGTTCCATTAACTACAGAGATTTCCACTGAACTTCCAACTCAAAGTAATAGAGTTGAGTTATTTGCTTTTATTGAAAATGAATTATTGGAGATTTCTTCTGTATTACCTGCCTCTAACGAATACGGTAGAGTAAATATTACTGCAGCGCAAGCACTTTTATCTAGGCTATACTTAAATTCTGAAACGTGGACAGGACAGCCTAGATACAATGAATGTGTTGAGCACTCACAAAATGTAATGAACTCGGCATATTCTTTGAATACAAATGACGCTAATGGAAATGGGACTGCATATGATGAGTTATTTTTAGCAGATAATGATGTAAATGGTGCTCAAAATGAATTTATTTTTGCACTTAATTTTGATGGAATGCAATCTCAGACATGGGGAGGAACAACTTTCTTAGTTCACGCCGCTATTGGGGGTACAATGAATCCTGGAGAATTTGGTGTTAATGGTGGCTGGGGAGGTCTAAGAACTACCAAAAATTTAGTAAATCAATTTTCAGTTGACATTGATGCTCTTAATTCTTCATTAGGAAATCAGTCGGATTGGGGATTGGTTGGTAACGCAACTCCAAACGGATGGGACGGTCCAGATTTAGAAATGTATCAAATAGGTGCGCAAGAGTTTGCAATTTATGCTGAACTTGGCTCAGGTGAAATTAAATTTAGATTTAACGAAGACTGGGGAGTAAACTTTGGTGATAACGGTTCTGATGGAACGCTCGAATCAGGTGGTGCAAACATAGCTGTTTCAGCAGGCACGTATTACATCGTAATGGATTTATCTAGTGAAACATACTCAATTACTCCATTTACTAGTGATAGAAGAGGAATGTTTTACTCAGACGGTCAAAATCTTGAGATTGAATCAATTCCTCCTTTTGAAGACGGATATGCTGTTTCAAAATGGAAAAATATCGATTCAAACGGAAATCAGGGAAGTGATAGTGCAGGTAATTTTTGCGACACAGATATTCCACTTATTAGACTTGCTGAAATCTATTTAAATTATGCTGAGGCTACAATTAGAGGAGGATCAGGAGACATTGGTACGGCAGTTTCTTTAATTAATGAAATTAGAGAAAGAGCATATGGAAATTCATCTGGTAATATTTCTAGTGGTGATTTAACCTTAGACTTTATTTTAGATGAAAGATCAAGAGAATTATACTGGGAAGGATTGAGAAGAACAGACCTTGTAAGGTTCAATAAATTCACCAATTCTTCATATTTGTGGCCATTTAAAGGAAATGAACAAACTGGAGTAGGTGTTGATGAATATAGAAATATATTTCCTTTACCTGCTAATGTTGTTTCAATCAATTCGAATTTAACCCAAAATGAAGGATATTAAAATTTACAATATGAAAAAACTAATATTAAAACTAACATATGTAACTGCTTTGTTCGCGTTCATGCAATCTTGTGATGATGTGGAAAGAGTTTACTATAACGAAGCGGCAGAAACAGTTTTATCGCTTTCTGATAATAATTTAACTTTATCAGAGGATAATGGTACAAATGAAATTTTAACTCTTACATGGAGTGATCCTGATTACGGTTTTGATGCAGCAGCATTATATTCTGTTCAAATGGATGTACAAGGTGGCGATTTTTCTAATCCTCAAATTATTTCTGTAGGAAGTTCATTAGAAAAAACATTTACTGTTGAAGAATTGAATGCAAAATTATTATCGCTTTCTATGACACCAGCAGAAGAGGGTGTAGCTATTTTCAGAATTAAAGCAACATTAAGTGAATATCAAGAAATATTTTCTAATACAGTTAACTTAAATGTTACTCCTTATTCATCACTTTTAGATCTTTCAACCAATTTAGGGGTTGTTGGTTCTGCTACGCCTGGTGGATGGGGTAATGAAAACATTCCAGATCTTAAATTTTACACGACTGCAACCACTGATGTCTATGTGGCTTATGTTACTTTGAGAAATGGCGAAATTAAGTTTAGAAACAATAACGATTGGTCAGAAAACTGGGGTGATGATGGAAATGACGGTACTTTAGATTCTTATGGTGCTAACATTCCTGTTTCAGCTGGAACGTATAAAATTGAGGTTAATTTTAGTAGTATGACCTATACAATGGAAGCATACTCTTGGGGATTAGTCGGAAGTGCAACTCCAAACCAATGGAATGGACCTGACTTGATGTTACACTATAATTCATATCAAGATGATTGGAGAGCTGTTGTAACTCTTGGTGAAGGTGAAGTTAAATTTAGATTTAACAATGATTGGGGTTTAAACTATGGAGATGACGGAGCTGACGGGTCCATGGAAGCTAATGGAGCCAACATTTCTGTTTCATCTGGTCATTACCTTGTTTCAATGAATTTAAACACACAAAGCTATTCAATGGAGCAAATTGATGTTTGGGGTCTTGTTGGAAGTGCAACTGTTAATGGTTGGGACGGTCCAAATGACAAATTTATGCCAGACTTTGGTATCATGGAAGGTTATTATTATTTGTCTGGTGCTGAACTTGTTGACGGAGAAATAAAGGTTAGACAAAATGATGCTTGGGGTTTAAATTACGGTGATGATGGGAATGATGGTTTGATGGAAGTAAATGGGGCTAATATCCCTGTATCAGCAGGAACATATAATATTATTTTAAATATGGCTGCAAATCCACCGACAATTGAAATGTATCAGTGGTAATTTAATCTATTAAATTTTTAAAAAAACCTACAGTTATATTATTAAATTGTAGGTTTTTTTAATTTATATTACACTATGAAAAAAATTCTATTACTCTTTTTGTTTCTGATTACAAATTTTGTGTTTGCCCAGTTAACTACTAGCCCAAGCCCTTTTGAAGTAAATCAATCAGTAACAATAACCATTGATGCAAATAGCAACCAAACAGATTGTAATGGTTTTAATAACCCCAATAAGGTTTACATGCATTCTGGTATCGGAAATGAGGAAGAACCTTGGGGTTTTTCTGTTGTAGGAAATTGGGGCCAAGACGATGGAGTGGGTGAAATGAATAATAATGGAGATGGCACATGGAGTATTACCATTATTCCTTCGGATTACTACAACCTTACAAACACCCAAATTTCAAATGCAACTAATATGGGATTAGTATTCAGAAATGAAAATGGTTCACAAGAGTTTAAGGATTATGGTTGTTCAGATTTTTTTATTGAAGTAGGCTCATTTCAAGTTGATATGATAAATCCTGACAATTCAGGATTACTAATTGTAGACAATGGTGATAGTGTAGAGATTAATGCAGTAAATACTGGAGGTAATGCTAATTACCAGCTTTACTCAAATGATAATTTAGTAGATACACAAAATAACACAAGTGAATATGAAGGTTTTATTTTTGATAATATTCAAGAAAACAAATATTGTAAATTGGTTGTAACTCAAGGTTCTTCTCAAATAATAAAGTTTTTTTCAATCTTGGTTAATTCAACAGAAAATGAATCCATTCCGTCAAATGTTGAGGATGGGATAAATTATATTTCAGATAATTCTGTTGTGCTTGTTTTAGATGCCCCATACAAGGATTTTGTTTATGTTTCAGGAAGTTTTAATAATTGGGAGCCTGACGAGTCTTACATAATGAAAAAGGATCCTGATTCAAGTAAATTTTGGTTGGTAGTTGATAATTTAGATTCAGAAATTGATCACACCTATCAATATTGGGTTGTTGATCTAGAACCATTAGCAAATTCCCCTGAGCTTGTTAAGACAGCTGATCCTTACTCTCATATCGTTCTATCTCCATTTGATGATCCTTGGATTCCAGAAAATTCTTATCCAAACCTACCGATATACCCAGAAGGTCAGGAAAGAGAAGTTACTTTATTTAATCTTTCCTCAATTGATTATAATTGGCAAGTTGAAAATTTTGAAAAACCAAAAAAGGAAGATTTAATTATTTACGAAGTTTTAATTAGAGATTTCGATTCAGAAAGAACCTTTCAGAATCTAATAGATAAAATAGATTATTTTAAAAATTTAAATATAAACGCTATTGAGTTGATGCCAGTAATGGAGTTTGAAGGAAATGAAAGCTGGGGATATAATACTGCTTTTCATATGGCTGTGGATAAGTTTTACGGTCCTGAGAATAAGTTAAAGGAATTTATCGATCTCTGTCATCAGAATGGAATTGCCGTAATTTTAGATCTTGTTATGAATCATGTAATGGGTAGAAGTCCAATGAATAGAATGTGGATGCAAGACCCAAATAATGACGGTTGGGGACCAGCTAGCACGGAAAATCCATACTTTAATTTAGAGGCGACTCATAGTTACAGTCTGGGCAATGATTTTAATCATCAAAGCACATATACTCAATATTATACACACAGAGTTATCAAAAGATGGATTGAGGATTTTAAAATAGATGGAATTAGATGGGATTTAACAAAAGGATTTACTCAAAACTGTAATGGAAATGATTTTGACTGTACAAATAGTTATCAGCAGGATAGAGTAGATATTTTGAAAAATTATGCTGATTATTCATGGAGTTTAGATACAGATCATTATGTGATTTTTGAACATTTAGGCGGAAGCACAGAGGAGCAGCAGTGGGCAAATTACAGAGTTAATGAAGGTAAAGGAATAATGCTTTGGGGAAAAACCAGTAATTCTTATTATCAATTGGCAATGGGTTATGCAGCTGACAGCAACATAAGCGGTATAGGTCATGAAAGTAGAGGTTTCTCAGAAAAAAGACTTGTAGGATACTTTGAAAGTCATGACGAAGAGAGAGTTATGTATAAAGCATTACAATACGGAAATAGTTGGGATGGATATAATATTCAAGATTTAAACACCTCTTTATCTAGAATGTCTGCAATTGGCGCTATAAGTCTTACGATTCCAGGTCCAAAAATGATATGGCATTTTTCTGATTTGGGAATGGATAATTCTTTATTTACATGTTATGATGGTAGTGTTTATGAACCTGATTGTAAATTGGATACTAAACCTCAACCACAATGGGTTGAAAATTGGTTATCAAACGAAAACAGAAATCAAATATATAACGACTGGTCTAAAATTATAAATCTAAAAATTAACGAAGATGTCTTTGAAGGAGATTATAGTATTAGCTCAGGTGGATTAACTCCGATAATTTATATATGGGATGATAATATTTCTTCTTCTGAATTGAAAAATATTGTTATTGTTGCAAATTTAGATGTTGTCGAGAATACGGTTATACCTTCTTTTCCATATACAGGTACGTGGTATGATTTAATGGATGAAAATGCTGAGGAGTCAATTACAATATCTTCGACAACAGACCCAATTTCACTTGCTCCGGGTGAGTTTAAGATTTATGGAAATCAGGCTTCAACAACATTATCAACCATTAATGTAATTAATGATGATTTACTGATTTACCCAAATCCAGCATATGATTATTTTGTTGTGAATAAAGATGTTGATCTTATTGAAATATTTGATGTTTCAGGAAAACTTATCAAATCTTTTAAAAATACATCTGTAAATCAGCTTATAAATATAGAATCATTGGAGACGGGCTATTATTTTTTAAAATTAAAAGCATCTGATTATACATATAATAAAAAGCTAATAAAAAGATGATTTTTTAGTTAATTTTCTACAACTACTTTTAAATCTTTACTATAAACATAGTAGTCTTTATCAACATTTACATAAAGGTTTTTAATTTTCAATTTCTGGAATTTATTAGTAGGCTGTAATAATTTAGTTTCCCCGTCAATTTTAACTTCAATAGGCATATCAAACCCTTCTATTACATCATTCCATCTGTAACTTAAAATACCATTGTTGATTTCATATTCAAAAACGGGAATTCTATAATCCCTTAAATATTGATCAAATACCCTTGACAAGTCGATTTTGATACTATTTGAGATATATTCTTCAATTTCTTTGGTCGTTACAGTTGAGTGATAGAATTCTTCATTTAACCCTCTAAGAGTTTGTCTCCAAAGCTCATCATTATTGGTAAGTTGACGAATTGTATGAAGTAAATTTGCTCCTTTTGAGTACATGTCACCTGATCCTTCTCTGTTAACATCATATTGACCGATAATTGGTTTTTTATTTGAAATACCTCTTCTTGTTCCAATTACATATTCAGCTGAAGCTTCTTTTCCAAAGAAATAATCAACATATAGATTTTCAGAGTAGCAGGTAAATCCTTCATGAACCCACATATCAGCAACGTCTTTGTAGGTAATATTGTTAGCAAACCATTCGTGACCTCCTTCATGAATAATAATGTAATCAAACTTTAAACCCCAACCAGACCCTGAAAGATCCCTACCTAAGTATCCATTTTGAAATTTGTTTCCGTAGGTAATAGAGCTTTGATGCTCCATCCCTAAATAAGGTACTTCAACCATTTTAAAACTATCTTCATAGAAGGGGTAAGGTCCAAACCAATGTTCAAAAGCTTCAATCATCATTGGAACTTGTTTGAATTGCTCTTTGGCTTTTTCAAGATTGTAGCTCAAAACATAATTGTCTATATCTAGATCTCCTTTTTCTCCTTTATAGACTTCTGAAAAATTAACATAATCTCCGATATTTATATTAACTCCGTAGTTATTTATCGGATTTGTAACAAACCAGTCAAATGTCCTAGTATCATCATCTAGTTCGGTTATTTTTTTCAACCTTCCGTTAGAAACATTTGTTAAGTTTTTTGGAACGTTTACGCTAATTAGCATGGAGTCTACCTCATCATACATATGATCTTTATTAGGCCACCAAACACTTGCTCCTAGACCTTGACATGATGTTGCGATAAAATGATTATCGTTTTCATCTTTTTTCCATGATAAACCACCATCCCATGGGGCTCTGATAGCTTCTTTTGGAAATCCTTCATAATTAATTTTGATGTAATTTACATCTCCTTTTTTTTGTTTTTTTCTAAGTTCAACAAAGTATGCGTTACCTTCCCTTGTAAATTTCAATTCTTTGTTTTTACTAGTTATTGAGGTAATATTCATTGGTTTTTGAAGATCAATTTGCATTACTTTATTTGATTCTAATACTTTATAACCAACTGTATTAGAACCACTTATATATTTTTTATCAGGTTCTACTTTAATATCTAAATGATAATATGTAAGATCCCACCAAGCTCTTTCAGGTGTAATACTTCCTCTTAAAGTATCTTGCCTAGAAGTGGGTAGTTTGTCATCAAAAATCCCTTGTGCGTAAGTTTGATTTAGTGCTATAAATAGTAAAATTATTAATCTTCCTTTCATATCATTACCTTTATTGAAATAATTAGATTTACAATTTAATAATTCCTCATGAGATTACTTAGCTATTTATTATTATTAGTTTTTTTTCTTTTTTCATGTCAAGATGATAAAGTTTTAATTTTTGATGCTGATAATGGAGGCTTAATTCTTCCTGATGGATTTAAAGCTTTAGTTGTTCATGATGGAGTTGGAAAAAGTAGACATTTAGCGGTTAACAATAACGGGGATATTTATGTTAAATTAAGGGTTGATTTTGGTAAAAACGGTAATGTTGCCCTAAGGGACACAGACGGGGATGGAAAAGCAGATATTGTAGAGAGGTTTGGAGATTATCCAAATGATGGCAGGTTTGCAACGGAAATGAAAATCAATGAGGGTTATTTATATTTCAGTTCTGAGCTTGTTATATATAGACAAAAGTTAGATTCACTAAATTTAGTTCCTAAAGGAAAGCCCGAAATAATTCTAAAAGATCCTTATCCAATGAGATGGCATAATGCTAAATCTCTTGCATTCGATAATGAGAATAATATGTATGTTACTTTCAGTGGCTTTACAAATTCATGTGAGGATTTAGCTAAAGGTTATGATGATCCAATGGCCACTGTTTTAGGTAGAAATCCATGTGATGAATTAGATTATTTGGGAGCCATTTGGAAATATGATAAAAACATACCAAATCAGAAATTATTAGACGGCATAAAATACTCTACTGGAGTTAGAAGTGTAGTTGGGATAACTTGGAATAATCAATTGGATAAATTATTCGCTGTAAATCACGGAAGAGATTATTTACATAATCATGCGCCAAAATATTTTTCTAAGTGGGATAATGCAGTTTTACCTGCAGACGAATTTATGATGATAAACGAAGGTGATGATTTTGGTTGGCCCTACACTTATTACGATCATTTTAAAAATAAAAGATTAGTGGCTCCAGAGTACGGAGGTGACGGAAAAATTGAAGCCTCAAGTAAGTATACTGATCCAATTTACGGATTACCTGCTCATTGGGCACCCAATGACTTACTATTTTACAATGGAAATATGTTCCCAGATAGATATAAAAACGGTGCATTTATAGCGTTTCATGGCTCAACAAATAGAGCACCTTATCCTCAAGCAGGATATGTTATTGGTTTTATTCCGTTCAAGGATGGTTTGCCATCAGGAAATTTAGAAATTTTTGCTGATGGATTTGCAAATGTTGAGATTATCAAAGACGTAAAGGATGCAATGTATAGACCTATGGGATTAGCAGAGGGTCCTGATGGATCCTTGTATGTGTCTGAATCAAAAAAAGGAAAAATTTGGAGAGTAATATTTGATGCTAATAAAAAAGAATTTGGAGATAAGAATCTTGAAAATATGGAAAGAAGAAAATACTTACCTCACATTAAAACCCCAACTGAGTTTACGGATATTGTTAAATAAAAAAAGCCCCCAAAATGGGAGCTTTTTTATGGTTAGTTTAATTACAAATTAAAGTTGTGTACTTAGTTCTGCATTGAAGTGTTGTCTTTCGGTAGTTCTACTATACATTTCAAGTGCTAAATTGTATGCTTTAGCGTCTTTTCTGTAAGATTCCCATCCAAACATTTCATTATATAATTCTTCTTCAGTTTTATCAGTATCAGGATATTCTCCTAATTCACCATATTTATTAAAACCTTCACAAATTATATATTCGTTAGTATTTCCACCAGACATTACTCTAAATACTGCTACTACACCTGTGTAGTTATGCTTTTCATAAACTCTTTGTAATCTACCTAAGAAGTGATTAACATCTTGATCCATTCCTGGCTTTATAACTCTTGTGTGCTTTAACATGTAGTCAAATGTTGTTTCTGGAGTCCAATTGTGAGAAGCCCATTTTACTCTTCTCCA
>Ga0208130_1000285_pt1 | contig 27208 bp, 22 predicted proteins | sample ETNtaG_31_FD_185771 | JGI IMG/M metagenome (GOLD analysis project Ga0208130, IMG submission 185771) | Marine microbial and viral communities from oxygen minimum zone, Eastern Pacific Ocean - ETNP201310SV78 (SPAdes) (version 2) | ecosystem: Environmental > Aquatic > Marine > Oceanic ... | reverse complement strand
GCAGTGTTTAGCTCTAGTGAAGCACACAGGGCAAGCAGTTTCAAGAATTCTACATTTATTCCCATTTACTTGAATGCAATCTCTATCACACATTTCGGAATATTTCTTCAAATATGCAAATGCGTTGCTGTTAGGTTTACAACGCTCCTCAAGAAGTATTGCCACCCTCATTAATATCCCTCCGAATTGCTATGCCCGATAATCTACCCTTTTGTCTTGGCCTTTCAAAGCCGCTTTTTGCTCAGATGGCAAGGAAGCGATATCTTGCGTATACATATGCGGCTAAAGAGATTTTTTCCGCTTTTGATAATTGTACACGCTCTGTAAATACATCACCATCCTTCTTGCCTATTTTCTTTAGGATGGATTCGTAAAACGCCATCATTGCTGCCGGCGAATATCGAGATTGTCTATCTAATAATGGAAGCAGTTTGAATGCCTTATCTCGATAACTTTCGGCTTTTTCTATGTATTCTTCAACGAACGGTTTCCAACCTGGGTGATTTAGTAATTCGGCCCCGCTCTTTACATCGTCCTCGCTAATTCCATATCTCCGTAAATCCTCCATGGGGAGGTAAATTCGATCTCGCTCTGCATCCTCTGCAACATCTCGGATGATATTTGTCAATTGCATAAAAATACCCCATGCTTCAGAAAATTCTCGGGCTTCCAATTCTGAGTAGCCGTAGATTTCGATACAAACCAGTCCAACAGTAGATGCGACTCTGTAACAATAGGAGTAGAGTTCCTCGAAAGTTTCGTAGCGGTTTCGATGGAAGTCGTCCTCCATCCCACTAATCATATCGTCAAGCAATTGGCGTGGGATGTTGTAACGCCTAATGGTATCTTTCAATGCGATAAAAATTGGGTCGGTTGAGGTGACTTGTCCATAAGCACTAGACAATTTCTTTCGGTAGTAGAATAATTGTGACATTCTGTCGTCATAATGGTCTCTAGCAACCACTGGACTACTTCCCGTCAACCTCTCGATGTGTGCTCGATACTCCACTGACTCTGGGTTATCTGGCGAGCCTCCGGGGAAGGAATCGACATAGTCTCCATCTGCGATATCATCTGCTCTACGACAAAATGCATAGTATGCGCAGATAGCTTGACGGGCCTCATTGGGTAGATACTTGAATGAGTGATAGAAGTTACCAGCCTCTATACGTGTCAATTCCTCACAGTATTCGTATGCAGTCTCAATCATGTATTCTGGCACATCTGATTCCGACCAAATTGCTGCGTCAATGTGTCCAAATGGATTCAGTAATTCACCACGTGTGCCTACAACACCCATGAATCGAGCACCTTCTCGGATTGTTTCGAGGGCGGTAATCGAAATTGCTCGAGCGGCTTCTCGAGTTAGGCTAACTTTAGATCTTACACCCTCAATCCCGGGGTTTTGAACATCTGCATCCACAAGTGAAATGCTACGCTCAGCATCGTACCGCATTTCGCTTGCGGAATCGTTGCTCGTGTCTTGAGACATGGTAACGCCGAAGGTAAGCCCTCGTCATTCGCTCTTGAACCTCTCCCTCGCGCGCGTGCAGGCCGCTTCAGCGGCCTTGAACAGGTTCAGATGCCGTTTAACGCTCGATTTGCTGCCCTGCTAAGGATTCTATTCTCCATTCCCTTGAACCTTGTAGAGATTAGGCAAGAAACCGCTATTTTACGGATTCTACTTCTATTGACCTTAATCCTCTCAGATGCATCAAGAACATTGCCCTTTCGAAGCAATGCAATAGTGTCTAAACCGATAACAACAGGTAGCATACAAGCCATCCGAAGACTACGATATTTTCTTGGAATCATTCGAATGTAATTTATTGCGGAATCATAGTGATCACAGGTTAGATCAAGATAGGAATCGTATAGGGGTCTGAAAACATCAATTGAATCAGGATTGTGTAGGTCCTCGTGATTTAGTCCAATTTCAGATAATCTATCATTTGGGATATAACATCGACCTAAGGCTAAATCTGCTGGAATATCTCTCAATATATTGGTCATTTGTAGCGCCTTCCCGAAGCGAATTCCAAGTGAATCGAAGGTATCGGTATCAGGTACATCTCCTGATAATTCATTTTGCAAGGTAATCGCAGTCCAAAATTCACCAACACTTCCAGCAACCCTGTATGCATAATCATCCAATTCGGCATCGTTTTCCAAGCAGGTTAGTTCCGACCCAAGGGCGCCGAAACGAACCAAATCAAGTCGTTGTCCCGAGATTATAACATTGAGACAGCGTTGCATTAATAGAGAATCTTTAGTGTCCATGTTTCGATATGCATTTACTACGGATTCTAGGTTTTCAAGAAGTCTTTTTTCATCTGCATCTTCTTGTAACTGGGCAATATTGGATAAGTCTATTTTTTCTTCATTTAGCAAGTGTTTTTGATATCCATCAAGAGCTTCAATCAAGGCTTCAACATCCTCGGTTTTTGAGTCTGCAATTGTGTCTGCTAAGCGGGCTAGGAGATACAGTAGGCCTACCTGGTCTCTGACACTATTCGGTAGGCTTGTTAGGGTCAAATGAAACGAACGAGAAGTCGCCTTGAGCAATCCATCGATGTGCTCATCAATAATCTCAGCCATCTTATTCTCACCTCGCCCACAATCGCTTATGTGTTGATTGCTTCGTTGCTTACTTTATTCCCATATTCTCCAATCTAAGTCTTCTTTCTTGGCAGAATTTGGCCAATCTGGCCATTTTTCTTCATGATTCCATTCTGCAAAATCTCTTACTCCATTTTCTCTCAGGTATGTTGCGGCCGCTACGAGCCCCGCTCTCGTCGAAGCCTCTAGACTTGAGGGCCAATCGATATTGATCCAATCACCACCCAAAATAACTCCCTCCCCCGCATCAAGCGGATTCGGTCGGAGACGTTGAGAGCCTGTCTTCATAGAGGTGGCAGATCGATTTATTTTAACCACATGAAAATCAATCAAAGCAGGTGAATCAGGGAATGCAGTGTCGATTACTCTTTGATATTCCGTTCTTATCAATTCATCATCCCATTGTAGATAATTGTCTGCGTGAGAAACAGGGCTACAAATCCAATGACCGGGAAGCCCGCCTCTATTTCCATCATCAAGTTCGCCAGAGCGATCGAATAACATCTGTATCAAAGGTTCATCACAACAACAGACAAACGGGATACCTTCTGGTAAAATAGGCCCTTCATGGAATGCATGAATTCCAATTTGAGATGTGTTGCCTAATTTTGCAAGACTTTCCGCGACTTCATGAGATTTCATGCTCGCAGAAGAACCGGTAAGTAGCCTTGCAGTGTCCGAGATTGGAGTGCAAATTATCACCCTGTCTGCAGAATGAAATCTCTCTTTTGTATTGACTCCGGTGACTACACCTGCTTCACGAAAGAGGCTAGTAACAGGGGATGAGAGAAATACATCCACGCCTGAAGCCGCTAATGTTCTCCGTAAACTGGAGCATACTGCATTTGTGAAGTCGTTCGTAAAGCAACCAACATCTAATGCATCGGCATTTCCGATAAGGGCCTTCTTGAACAAGAATATTGCAGATGCGGCACTGGCTTGAGAGCAATCTACATTCAATGCCAATTTACTTATTGGATTCCAAAAACGTGAGATTGCTCGTTTAGTCTGCCCATTGTGTTCTAGCCATTCTAGGAAACTTAACTCGTCAAGTTCCCGTCTTTGCTCATCACCTATATTTTGGATAGCTTTGACAGCCTTTTGCATTGGGAATTTATCACCTAGTCCTAGGAAATTAGCATTAAGAAAGGACGCCGATAGATGGTTTGGAGGAGGAAGGGTTCCAGATTGAATTTTCGATATTCTTCTCTGCTCAACCTCGAGAAATGCAAGCAAAGTGGAGTTTTGCAGCTTTACTGATTCTCTCACCTCACATGTTGCAAGCAATTGCAAAAAGCGTTCAAAATTTCTGAAAAATACATTCTGAGTTCCGTCAATTGGTCGGTCTATTGCTTCAATATCTACACTACAATAACGGCCACCTAATCGGGGTGAAGCCTCTAGCAGTGTAACACTCACACCCCTTCCTGCAAGAGCGAGTGCAGAGGAACAACCGGCTATTCCTCCACCAATTACAACCACTCGCGAATGCGAACTCACGAATGGCTCGTCGCATTATTTGGATTAAGTCTGACCGTGAATACTAAGCCAAAACCATCGGTCTTCATAGAAGACCGGATTCTTCCAGCGCTACCTTCAACACAGCACCAATTTCAGAAGGGTCACGTGCAATATGAATGCCTGCGGCCTCAAATGCAGCGAATTTCTCGGCGGCTGTTCCCTTTCCACCGGAGATGATTGCGCCAGCATGCCCCATCCTTTTTCCGGGTGGGGCGGTAGAACCTGCAACGAAGCCGACAATTGGTTTACTCATGTTCTCGGCCGCCCATTCAGAAGCATCTTCCTCAGCGGTGCCGCCTATTTCACCAATCATTACTACGGCTACAGTTTGAGGATCGGCTTCGAAGGCAGACAAACAATCAATGAATCCGGTTCCATTTACTGGATCTCCACCTATTCCAATGCAGGTAGACTGTCCTTCACCAATACTCATGGTTTGTGCAACTGCTTCATACGTCAAAGTTCCTGATTTCGATACTATTCCAATCCTGCCCTTGGCATGAATATGTCCTGGCATGATTCCAATTTTACAACCGCCATTATCTCCGGGTGTAATTATCCCAGGACAGTTTGGTCCTATGAGTCTAATTCCTTCTCTTTCATTTACGTAAGCAACTGCCTTTACCATATCCAGAGTTGGTATTCCTTCGGTGATGCATACAATGACTCCCTCACCTTTGATTTGGTGGAAGGCATCGGCCGCCTCCATGATTGCCGCAGCAGCAAATGGAGGTGGGACATAGATGACTGAAGCGTCCGCATCAGTTTGGTTAATTGCTTCCATCATGGTGTTGAAAACCGGGAATTCATTACCTGCCAATTCTATACTTTGGCCACCCTTTCCAGGAGTTACACCACCGGCCAAATTGGTACCATATTCAACCATCTTTTCACCATGGAACCTACCTTGTGAACCGGTAATTCCTTGGATTAGTAATTTCGAATCTTCTTGAACCCAAATCGCCATCACTTACCACCTCCAATTAGTCCAACAATTGCTTCAGCACCTTCAGCCAATGTCTCCACAGATGTACAATCAAGGTCGGAGGAATCGATAATTGCTCGTCCCTCTTCAAACATAGTTCCCGATAAACGGATTACTAGTGGAACTTGTAATCCCATCTTTTCTGAGGCTGCAAGTACCGCTTTTGCAACAATATCGCAGCGTTGAATCCCTCCAAAGATATTGACCAATATTCCCTTGACATTTGGGTCTTCGAGAATTATCTCAAAGGCTTCCTGAACCTTGGCTTCATCCGCGCCTCCACCAATATCAAGGAAATTGGCTGGTTCGCCCCCGTAGAGTTTGATTACATCCATAGTTGCCATGGCTAGTCCTGCTCCATTGACTAAGCAGCCAATGTCTCCATCGAGTTTGACGTAGGAGAGGCCGGCTTCGTTGGCGCGAGTTTCAGTAGGTTCTTCCTCGGAATAATCTCTCAAATCTTCCCATTCTTTGTGTCTAAATGAGGCGTTTTCATCAAATCCAACCTTTGCATCAAGAGCCACTATTTCGTCAGATTTCGTACGAACCAATGGATTGATTTCTACCATTGAGCAATCGTTCGATACGAATAGTTCGTAAAGACTTCCAATCATACCCACAAAGTCCTCTAATGCTGCACCCGAGAGGTCTAGAGAAATACCTAGGTCTTCCTTTTGCGAGTCTAGTAAACCAGTTGATGGATTAACCCAAGTTTTGTGAATAGCTTCAGGAGTCTCTTCGGCAACTTCTTCAATGTCCATTCCACCTTCAGTCGAAGCCATAATTAGTACTTGCTTTTCTTCTCTATCTACCAATAAGGCGAGATAGTATTCATGTGCTATTTCGCAACCAGCCTCGACGTAGATATTACTGACTAATTTTCCTGCAGGACCTGTTTGCTTCGTCACAAGTATGTGGCCGAGGATATTTTCTGAATAGGTTTCAACCTCATCTCGGGAGAATGCTATCTTGACTCCACCCTCCATTAGAAGATCTCCAGAATTTGGACAATACAGGTTTCCTTTTCCTCGCCCACCGGCATGGATTTGGCTCTTAACAGCAACAACTTTTGAGCCAAGGGAATCGTAAGCCGCAAGTGCGTCTTCAACGGATTTACAGTGCACTCCTTCCTGTACCTTTACTCCTGCAGAACGAAACAATTCCTTACCTTGATACTCGTGAATGTTCATGTCGACACTCCGGCGACTCAACAACTGTCTTTCAACGATGCGCTTAACGAGTGTGCACGAGGCGTCGGGGACACGAAGTGCTGAAAGTGGTAATTGCACCCGCCCAACCATGGACGTAGTGGTTCTAGCGGGCGGGTTTGGCACCCGCCTCAGGCCTTTGACAGAAGGTAGAGTCAAGCCGCTACTAAGAATTCTCGACAAAACTCTGCTTGAGAGAGTCGTTGAAGTAGTACCCGAGGAGATGGTCGATAGAGTGGTAGTGGCGGCAGGCTATGGAATAGAGGAAATGCGTAACTGGGCTGAGAAAACTGACCTTCCATATGAGATTGTATTGTCTGTAGAGGAAGAAGCACTCGGCACGGGTGGCGCGATCGCCCTTGCACGCGAGCATTTAACCGGAAAAGGCCCAGTTTTGGTTTTGAATGGAGATTTAGTTTCAAGCGTAGACGTAGTAGCCTTGACTCAGCATCACGAGAAAACTCAGGCAAAAGCGACACTTTCACTTTGGCAAGTTGAAGACCCTAGCCGTTTCGGAGTTTGTGATTTGGATGATTTTGGAATGATCCGTCGTTTTCAGGAAAAACCGGCACCAGGTACTGAGTTTTCCAATCTAATCAACGCAGGTTGCTACCTAATAGAACGTGAAGTGCTTGATCACATGGGTGTTCACAAACACTCCATGGAAAGAGAGATATTTCCTGATATTGCAAAATCGGGAGATATGGCCGGGATTACATTTGAGGGTTACTTTGTAGATGCTGGAACTCCTTCTTCCTTCATCGATGCGACTCAGGTTTGTATCTCCTCCAGTCGTTTTGATAGCGGGTCCTCGTGCTGTGAATCTTGGTTTTCTGATGCTGTTTGCAAATCAGGAGTGACTGGCTCATCAATTGGAAAAGGGGCCGAATTAGGTGAAGATGTAACAATTAGGGATTCTGTTGTAATGGATGGCGCTCAAATCGGCTCAAGAGTGCAATTGAATAGGTGTATAGTAGGTGAGGGAGCTAGTATTTCATCCGGAACCGAGTTGACCGATGCAGTGATTGGTCATGGTTCGACTATCTGAGCCGAATCTAATCCGTCAGCGTCAAAGAGTGCATTCATCTCGCCGGAGCGTGACTCAACCACTCGTCGTAGTCAATCTGAAGACATACGAGACCGCACATGGCACCAGTGCAGAAGCATTAGCAAAGGCAATCTCCAGCGTTGAAACAAATGCTCGAATGATTGTTGCAGTATCCGCTTTCGACCTTAGCTCTGTAGTTGCTGCAGCACCTAATTTAGAGGTCTGGTGCCAACATCTAGACCCAGTAGGATTTGGCTCATTTACTGGTTGGTTACATCCCGCAACCGCAGTTGAAAGAGGTGCTAGTGGAACACTAATCAATCACGCAGAGCACAAAGTGGAAATCGAGCATGTAGCCATGTTACTCGACCAAGTCCCTGAAGGATTCACTGTATGCGCCTGTGCAGCAGACATCGAAGAGGCTCGTGCATTGACTGCATTAGGCCCGGATTTTGTCGCAGTCGAACCACCGGAATTAATCGGTGGAGATATTTCTGTTACAACGGCAGATCCTACAATAGTGAGCGGTACTGCTGCTGCCGTAAAGGAAATTTCAGAGCAGGTTGGAATCCTTTGTGGCGCGGGAGTAAAGAACGGTGCAGACGTTGCAGCAGCGATTGAGCTTGGAACAACCGGAGTTCTTCTTGCTAGTGGAGTCACTAAGGCAGAGGATCCGGCATCAGTAATCGCGGACCTTGTTTCTTCTCTTTGATTAGAATCATTGGCGCGCTTGCTTACGAGCGGCCTTTCGCCTTCGCAACTTCTTCTTTCGCCACTTCCAGCGTTGCTTCCCTGCCTTCTTCCACGCACGGGAACCTCGCTTCATGCGTCGCGCCGACCTGCTGGGTGTATTTGATGTAAACGGTGAATCCCTACGGGGTTATTCGGCAGAGAATGGTGGTGGGCGCGCCAGGATTCGAACCCGGGTCACCGGCTTAGAAGGCCAGCATGATATCCAGACTACACCACGCACCCATGCCATGCGCGGCACTTCCCCTTTGTGAAACCTGCACCTTGTCATCTAGAGTAAGAATCTGCTCTATGAGGAAGAAGTCTCCTCTTCGTCATCATCGTCAAATGTGCTATAATTGAGTATTCCATCATCTAACATATCTTCTCGAATGTCCGATTTCGAGCGACCAGTTTGCTTGGCGATTTTCTTTAATTTCTTGTTAACTCTGCGTTGTCCACCAACCAATTCCCTGAGACCATGATATATCCGTAAAATAGTCTCCAAGATTGAAAGTAGGATGAGGCTATTTATGTAAGAATGAGCCAATTGATTTCGATTTTCAATTAATTGTTCAAATTCATTGAATTCTACAGAGGTCGAACCTACTAAGAACACACCAAGAACTGCAAATGGCAGCATCTTTGCAACATCGCGAGATAAGTCCTCAGTCCAGTAAGACAAAATTCTCACCGAACCTACTACCGAAGTGGCGATCAACGCATTTCTTGCATGATCATTTCCATCCGCCAAGAGTGTTAGAATCACTGCCATCACTACTGTCCAAAAAGCTATCAGGATAGGAATCGCAAGAGCATATTGTATTAACCACGCAGCGGTTCTAAAGAAAGCACGAATCTTTCCAGTCATTGTCTGATCATATTTGCTCAAGTCCAAAGACAGAATATCTCTCCTAGCTAACAATCTGTAGAACATAAAGACGAACCCGGAGTAGGCAGCGATAGCAATAATCGCCATCAATGTTGGAAAAGCCTCAGCGATGAAATCGTCAATCAAATTTGAGATATCATCAGTTGTTGGAGGCCAATCCATTGTTCAGTCTTACCCGCCATGAGTTCATGGTGATTTTGCCGGTGTTATCTCTCATCTAAGCTCTTATCGGCTACTGAATGGGCGGGCACATTTTGGACATCTTTGGGGTAAAGAGATTCTTCTTCTCTCCCAGGTGTGGCCACATTCTCCACATATCCAAGACTGTTCTGGAAGTCCGGCTAGAACTTCTTCTCGCATGCTTCTCAAAACAGGTGATTCGGACAACTTAGGTGCGGGCGCAATTTCGTTTACCAACTCACTATGCTGATTCCCATGTTCAACTAATCCGGCAGCATGGAGCAATTCATGGACTAAAGTGTGTAAGTATAGTTTCTCATCATCTTTCAATCGCGGATGTAGAGCGATTGTAATTGGGCCTGGTGAGCCCCTCAATCTTCGCCTGCGAAACAATTCATGATGATCAAATTCGAACCTAGTATAGCCCAATCGAGTATCGGAAGCGTCAGCCCACTGCAAGGAAAGTTGCTTTGTCAGGTGCCGTAGAAAAGGAGCATCATCCTTAGTCAATCTAGATGATAACTCGTCGAGTATTCCATCGGGTAAGTTGGGAGGTCCATTTGGACTCTTCCGGACTGGCCCCTTACTCATGGCCTAGCCTGCTCAGTTCTCCTTAAATGGCCGTCGCAGGTCGTCATCTCACTGGGCGTGTGGCGCAGCTTGGAAGCGCGCTTCCTTGGCATGGAAGAGGCCCCGAGTTCAAATCTCGGCACGTCCACCAGTTAAGCAACACGATTTCTTTGTAGTTGGTATATTATTTTTGATAAATTTAGAATGAAATTATTATTAATATTAAATGACCAAATTAACAACCTAAGGCATTATTTCCAACACCGAATTATCAAAACCTCGATTTGACGCTCAATAATGGGATATACTATATATGAACCATAGTCTGCATTCCAAGGATGGACTCTAAATTGAGAGCATTATTGATGTGTACGCTGATGATTGCATCAGCTCTTGCCGGTTGTCTCGGCGGAGATGGTGATGATGGTGACGACGTCGTAGAAATATTGGGGTGCACTTATGCAGATGCCAATAACTACAACGCCGAAGCCACAAAGGACGATGGTTCTTGTGAATATGATCCGGGCTTCGAGCCTGTAGATGGTTGCACCAACCCTGCTGCGACAAACTACAACTCGGCAGCGACCCGTGATGATGGTTCCTGTACCATGCCTGATACTGTAATGGGTTGTATGGACGAAGCCGCGAATAACTTTAATTCCGCAGCTGAGGAAGACGACGGCTCTTGCGATTATGGTATGGCTCAAGGAGACATTATGGCCGCATATGCCGCAGGAGACATGGCATTCTCCGATGCATGGTACAACCTATCTGTATCACGAAAGTGCCGTGACCTTGGTACAAACAACCCGTGTGAAATGACACAAATGACGATCGGTGAGGCAGATACTCACGATCCAGCCGATGCTTATGATTCAGCATCTGGTGACGTTATTTCCAACGTCTATGATACCCTATACCGATACGAAGGAGACGGTGATGGTGGTTCGATTATCGTACCACGATTGGCTACCGGACACACTGTTAGTGAAGACGGTCTGACTTACACTTTCACTCTACGTGACGATGTATACTTTAGCAATGGAGATCACATGACCTCTACTGATGCAGTATACTCATGGTGCCGTGTTATTGGAATGGGCGCACCATCCTCTGGAGTCAACTGGATTCTAACTCAGTCGTTCGACTGTAATGATGCAGATGGCAACCACGATGATATGGGTGGAGAAAGCCTTAGCGTCATAGACGACTACAGTTTCTCAGTAACAATTTCTGCACCTTCTGCCGCATTCGTAGCGACAATTGCTTACACAGTTGGATCGGTTATCAACTCTCAACTATGTGAGGCTAACAGAGTAATTGAGACCGACGAGAACGGCACAGTCACTTCTGATGACTACTGTCACGAGTGGATGGACGAGGCACAAGTAGGTGCTGGAACCAACGCTTACATGGTCGCTCAGTGGGCTCGTGGAACTCGCCTGGTAATGGAGCCTAACTGGATGTACTGGGAAGAGTCAGACTTCAACCTAAACAGAGTTGTTGTTGACCTAGTAGAAGAGACTCAGACCCGAGTACTTGCTCTACAAGACGGTGAAGTCGACCGAGCATACATCCCATCTGCTCAGAAGACTGAATTCTGCAACAATATGGAAGATCTTCCTAACGCAGAAGGCAAGGATGGATTCCGCTGCACATACCGACAGACATACAGCGTTGTGAACGTACCATACAACTTCGCACCGAAGAATGACATGGCTGATGGAACTGCAGATTATGTCCTAAACCATGACTGCAATGGTAATGGAACCAACGATTGTAACGTACTAAGCCTATCAGCTGTAAGGCAGGCACTAAGTTACACTCTGGACTATGACACCATCCACACAGAATCCTACAAGGGTGAATTGATGCCAATCTATGGACCAATCCCAACTGGATTCCCATATGATGATACACAGTACGAAGTGTTCACCTATGATCTTGCATACGCTGAGGAAATTCTTGACGCTGCAGGATTCATCCGACAATACGATTGTGCTTCACTGACACAAACTGGTGCACCAACAGTTGTTGCAGAGGCGGACCGAACTGGTAACGAGTGCAGACTACCAAACGAACTAAGGATTCTGACAAACACTGGTAACGACCAGAGGATTGCTGTAGCTCAGCTATGGGGGCCTGCGCTAGAATCAATCGGAATTGCTAACGACAATGCTGACCAGCCTTGGGCTACCGTGATTGACAACTACATCTACGGAAAGTGGGACCTATGGGTAATCGGCTGGGGACCTGACTACTTGGACCCAGACAACTACTGGTCACCATTCGCAGGAAGCGCTGACATCGGTGGAGACGCCTACCACGGCTACTTCGAGAACGATGAATTGGATGCAATTCTGCTAGATGCTAGGACCGAACAAGATTCAGAAGCCCGAGCACTATTGTATGCTGATGCATACGATCTTTGGGTTACCTCACCAACAATGGCTCTATTGGGTCAGTATGCAGGCGTAGGAGTCGGTTCCGACCACATGTGCCCACCAGCATACGACGCAATCGGTGGAGACTATTTCTTCAACTGGGACAAGTTGGCGAAGGTCTCCGGATCGTACGTTGGCGAGTGCTGATAACTGAAAACCAGATTATTATCTGATTTTACGAAAACCCCCGCGTCGGGCTTGTTCCCGGCGCGGGGTAAATATTCAATTAATTCACAGGCGCTTAGCATTGAAAGAAAGACAGGTAAGATTCATTCACAAAGGTGATTGACCACATCCTATGGTAGAGTGATTGTAGGTTGTGAATTTACATGAAGACGAGTGAATTCATTGTTCGTAGGATTCTACTCTTAATTCCAGTAATGATAGGAGTTACAGTATTCACATTTGCAATCGCTCAAATTATTCCAGCAGATCCTGCAGCTATTTTGTGTGGAGAACGTTGTGGTTTGGTCGACCCTGTGACGGGTAAGACAATGTTGGAATTACAAAGAGAGAGATTGGGATTAGATGAACCCGTTATCGAGCAATTTAGGTTGTATTTGACTAATTTAGCCGAGGGAGATTGGGGTGAGTCTACAACCTACAATAGACCTACTTCTGATGTCGTCAGAGACGCCGCTCCAGTGACCTTGGAAATGGCACTTTTCGCCTTATTGATGGCTTATCCTATCGGAATAACACTTGGTATTCTTAGCGCTGTTTGGCAAGATCAAGTATTCGATCATATATCTCGATTCTTAGCTATCGCATTTGTCTCCCTACCTATATTTTGGTTGGCAATGATGCTTCAGTTGGTCTTTGGTACAGGGCCTGATGTAGGTGGGATATGCGACCCTATTTTCGGTACTGAAGGTGGATGTTTCCCTATTTATGGAAGGCATGATGCGGCTCTAACATATCCTGACAGGTCCTCTAGCCTATGTGATACAGCCATAACTGGCATTGCATGTTACCCCTCTTGGTATCCATCAGGTGGCACTGGATTCCACCTAGTTGACAGTTGGTTCGTTACAGATGAAGCACTGGATAACATAAACCCAGAATATGCTTCGAATTACAAATTATTCGATGACACCCTAGTTCACCTTATTCTGCCATCATTTACTTTAGGAATTGCCAGTGCTGGCTCATTGCTACGATACATGCGAGCAAGTTTGTTGGAGGTAATGAACGAGGATTATGTCCGTACAGCCAGAGCCAAAGGTCTCTCAGAATCTCGCGTTATTATAGTACATGCATGTAGAAATGCATTGGTCCCAATTTTGACAATTCTCGGCTTCTCAATAGGCGGTGCGATAGGTGGTGCTGTACTCACTGAATCTATATTCGCGTTCTACGGAATGGGTAATGTGGCGGTTGATGCAATAATCAATCTAGATTATTCGGTTCTTATGGGAGTGACTCTAATCACTGCTATCATCTTCCTAATGTCAAATTTGATTGTAGATATTCTGTATGGTGTTGTTGACCCAAGGGTGAGGCTGGAATGAGTTGGGAAGACGGCATTGAAGAAAGGGCTGAAAGCCTACGTCGAATTAGGGAGAGCGCTGCTCAAGCTAGGTATGATTTCAAACGTGGATGGAAAATTTACCGAAGGTCATTATTGGCAGTTATCGGCTTATTGATGGTTATCTCAATATCGGTGGTATCCATCTTTGCTGATGATCTCGCCGTCGAACATCCAGGCAGGAATTTGCAGGATACAAGAGATGTCTGGCATATTGATTACGAGCCAAGGAAGGCTGCTCCATTCTCAGATGAATGTGATACCCGCTACCAGAAGGTATCCCTCACTACACTTAGGCGCTGGGATGCGAATGGAACTAATGCACTGAGTCCTACTAGGGTCGCTGATAACAACTCCTTCTACGAGGACATACTCGTAGTGACTGAGTTTATTGAATTACAAGATCGATATGGAGTAACCCTTGCAAGTGATTTAGTCACTCTTGAAACCTCAAACAATAGTTATTTCTGGATATCAGATGAGTTGATGGATAATAATTCTTTGACTCAAATTAGACTGATTTACAAATTCGAAAACGATGCTATGCACCACTGGTGGTTACCAGATGGTTATGATGTGTGTATTTTCGGAACCAACGACGAGGGGCAAGATCTTTTCAGTAAGATTCTCTATGGTTCCCGAGTTTCGTTAACCATAGGGTTCACAGTTGCAACACTAACGGTAATTATTGGAACAATCATCGGTAGTATAAGTGGCTATTTCGGAGGTAGAACAGACGAGGTAATTATGAGAATTACAGATATCTTCTTCGCAGTACCGGGTCTAATTTTGGCATTGGCTTTCGTCGCCGCCTTACAAGCGATAGATGATTTCACTCTACCCTTATGGTTTGCATTCTTACTTCCATTATTTGGATTATGTATCTATTTCAGATCTACTATTTTCGATTCGATAATGCCTGGTGAAACATCATTCCCAGAAAGAAATCTCCCAATGAGAGTTATTGTTGTTGTTTCGCTTGTTGTTCTACTTGCATTAGGGGGTCCATGGAAAGATTTCTTCGAACTAGCCGATTCAAGTGGATGGAGGATATTTGCCAGCCTCGTAGGCCTAATGATAGTGGGCGGAATATTTATCCTCGATCGTAGATTAATGGATAACATATCTCTCGACGGAGTAGGTAGTAGAACATTAAATTCTCTTGATTGGAGAAATCCATATCGATATCTCACATTTAGAACTCTAGTAATTTTCATAGCTTCAATAGCTCTGTTTACTTGGTCAGGAGATGGTGATAATGAAATCACCGTCATAGATAATTTCGATCGACTATGGAAAATTCAGATAGCTCTAGTATTTACAGGATGGCCAGGCTATGCGAGATTAATTCGTGGCCAAGTATTGTATGTCAAAGAAATGACATTCGTTGAGGCCGCAAGAAGCGTAGGAGCGCCTTCAGGCCGAATAATGTTCAGGCACATTTTACCAAATGCTTGGGCTCCTCTATTGGTGGCCTTCACTTTAGATATTGGAGGCACTATACTTTCAGCATCGGGCCTATCGTTCATTGGTTTAGGTGCCGAACCTGGCGCGGCAGAATGGGGCAAATTAGTCTCCGATGGTAGAGCCCATTTCCCTCAAGATTACTGGTTGGTGTTATTCCCCGGTCTTGCCATCGCCTACACCACATTAGGATTCAATTTACTCGGTGATGGGTTACGAGATGTGGTCGATCCAAAGAATAGGAGGTGAGATTATGTCGAAACTATTGGATATCCAAGGACTTAGGGTACATTTCGATACTCTTGATGGCCCTGTTGAGGCATTACATTCGGTTTCACTTTCCGTGAATGAAGGTGAGATAATGGGTGTAGTGGGCGAATCTGGTTGCGGTAAGTCGGTCACTTCATTGGTTACTATCGGTTTGGCGACCTGTGATGTTGATGATGGCAGCATCACTTTTGACGGTGACGAATTAATTCAAAAAACACCTCAAAAAACGGAAAGAACACTTTCGTTTTTGAAGTATTTTAGTTCATTTTTCACTTTGGGATTTATTCTATCTTTATTCTGGACGTTCTTAGAACCAATACAAGGGTTACAAATATCCGCTGTGATGCTAACTGCATTTTCAATCTGCTTCGTCTCAACACGTATTCTAGATGCCCCAAGAAGTAAGCATGAGAGATTTATGCGCTCAATTAGAGGCAATAAAATATCGATGATTTTCCAAGAACCTATGACTGCATTGAATCCCTTGTATACCGTTGAAAAGCAAGTCGCAGAAGTACTGAAGCAACACAATAGGCTCGACGAAGCGGATGCCAATAAAGCGATAAAAATCGGGAAAGCGATAATTAGTCCTGCCGAAATGACAGTGGATTTTTTCCGTAATGATTGGAAGGGCGCTTTACCCATCATCATATCTTTCCTAGTAATCTTAGCAATTCATCAAACCGACAACGCTGATTTAATACTTGGATTAATTGTAAACAAATACGTAGGAATAGTATTCTTAGCCTTGATATTACATCTAATTTTCTCGAATATATTTACAGGTAACATTGAGTTCACTGAAACCACCCTAATAGAGCCCATAGGGATGGAACCAGTAACAATCCCATCAGAAATTCGATTGGTAAATAACTGGGTGCATTCCAATTTTGCATTTATTCTTGTATCTTGGTTTGTTATTATTGTTCTGTTGTGGATTCCGTATGGTGTGCTAATGACAATAATACTGAGTGTTGCCATACTGGCAATCCCTCCTATTCAAATTTCTAATTATTTTAGACTCGATTCTGCACATACACGACAAGTAGTTAAAATCCTCAAAGAGGTCAAAATCCCTAACCCGGAATCTGTTGTTAAGATGTATCCACACGAACTATCTGGTGGAATGCGACAGCGGGTAATGATTGCAATGATGATGGCTTGTGAACCTAAGTTACTGATTGCTGACGAACCAACTACCGCACTCGATGTAACAATACAAGCTCAAATTCTGAAATTAATGAAGGATCTCAGAGATCGAGAAGGAACTGCAATCATGATGATTACTCACGATTTGGGTGTAATTGCAGAAACATGTGATACTGTAACAGTCATGTATGCAGGCCGTGTTGTTGAGACTGCATCCGTCACAGAATTATTTGCAAATCCAAAACATGCATACACTAGAGGATTAATTGCATGCACACCTAGCCTTTCGTCTGAAAGGAAGTCGATACTTCCTGCTATTCCGGGTCAGGTAGCAAACCCCTCAGATTTTGTAGAAGGGTGTAGATTCTGTCAACGAATGGAAAGAACTGGTGAAACGTTGCTAAAGATTCCTGATTACAAAGAAATCAGTCCAGGTCATTGGGTGGAAATGTGTCCTATTTGCTTGGATGAAAATGAAGATAGGTGGGAGTGAACAAATGCCGGACCAAGAGGAAATACTCATCGAGGCAAAAAACCTGAAGAAATATTTCCCTATTAAATCGGGTATGTTTTCTTCGGCAAAAGCTCATGTCAGGGCTGTTGACGGTGTGGATTTCACGATCAAAAGAGGAGAAGTCTTTGGCGTAGTTGGAGAATCTGGCTGTGGTAAAACAACCCTTGGCCGTTTGATTTTACGATTGATTCCCATTACAGAGGGGTCAATCCATTATTCAGGCTCTAATATTCAGGACATGAAAAATGCTGAGTTACGCAGGAAGATGCAAATTGTATTCCAAGACCCCGGCGGCTCAATGAATCCTAGAATGTCAGTACGTTCGATAATTGGTGAACCCTTGATTGTTAATGGATTAGCAGATGGGGCCGAATTGACCAAGAAAGTAGGCGAATTGCTCGAAATCGTTGGTTTGAAATCTAATCACATGACACGTTTCCCTCATGAGTTTTCGGGAGGGCAGAAACAGCGAATTGCTCTTGCTAGGGCACTTTCTTTGGATCCTGAATTTATTCTTCTGGACGAGCCAACTAGCGCACTTGATGTTAGTGTCCAGGCTCAAGTTCTGAATTTACTACAAGCGATACAAAAGGAGAGGTCGCTAACTTTTGTGTTCATAGCGCACGATCTTGCTGTTGTACGTCATATTTCAGATAGAGTCGCAGTGATGTATCTAGGAAAGATAGTAGAGATGGCGGATGCAGATGAAATTTACAACAATCCTAAGCATGCATATACAAAAGCACTAATTTCTGCAATACCCAAACCAGACCCAAGTTCAGTAGTCGATAGGGAGGTACTCAGCGGAGACGTTCCTTCGCCAGTTAATCCCCCCCCAGGATGTGCATTTGGCCACAGAGTAAATCACCCAAAATATCCTGATAGTATCGATTTAGATTTATCTCTAGTGGAAGTCGCACCTAATCATTGGGTCCAACCATGCCCATGTTGCACCGAAATATGAACAAAATCACTTTGCGTTGAATCTGTTCCGCCATTTGTGGAAGAGAGTCCGGAAGATGCTGACTTGTTTATTGACAAGCAACAGGAATCAGAGGCGGCATTTTGGCGCATAAAAAAAGCCATGGATGATTGGCGAGATACCAGAATTAAGCGTGTCATGGCTCAAGAAGGAGAGAGTATATTTCGTACACTTGGACGTATTCTGTATATTATTTCATGCATAATATTTGACGGATTAATTCTCATCGAATTACCAATTTACATGGGTCGCTCAGCAGCCGCTTGGACAATTTACATACTTCTTTTGATATTTGCAGTTAGGCTGCAGTATGGATATTACAAGATATGGTTTGAAGTTGATATTAGTCTGATCGAGTTTGAGAATCCTTGATTGGAAATAAGTCAGTATCAATCCTCTCGAACCTTCTGAAAGAGGGGACGATTAAGCCCGCCATCGTTGTGAGGACCATTACAGAGACAGCTAGTGTAAAGGTAGTCAGAACGTTGGTAGTCTCAATCATCCAACCTCCCATTAGAGGTGCAAACGGAATGAAAATAAGAGAACCAATCGCATCAAGAGAGTTGACTCTTCCCCTCAGGTGTTGGTCCACACTATCCGACATAGTAGTCCTCCAAATTACCCCGAGGGTCCCTCCTAGAACACCCTCGATAAGAACGAATACTAGTATCAACAGGAATGGTATTGGCATTGCCCACATCAGCATGCACCATGCAATGCCACCTATCAGCACGTAGAATACTAGGCCCCTGGTTTTTTGGGGGATGGGTCTGATGCCAGCTAACAATGAACCAATCATCGCACCCCCTGCACCAACCGCTCCGAAGATTCCGAATTCCTTTGCTCCAAGCCCTTTATTCTCAACTATGAACGGAATTCCTATTTCTATCGCCGAATCACCGATATGCCAAATCATGAACATAGCGATTCCAGCAAATAGCCATGGCTGGGTTTTGACAAAAGCCCACGCTTCGGCCACTTCTTCCTTCAGACTCTCAGCATCTTTTTCCCTCTGAATAGGCACTTCTGATATAGTCCACAAAACGGCTCCACTAAAGAGAAAGGTTAGTACATCAAGGAATAGACATACCTCAATCCCCCACCGTTCTACTGTGAATCCTCCTATGAGAGGGCCCAACATCCAAGCTAATGTCATGGCAACTCCTCTAAGGGCGTTAGCCTGAGGTAGAATTTCTTCTTCAACTAGGTCAGGTACTAAGGCTCCAATGGCAGGAATCGAGAAGGCCCCGGCGCCTCCGGTAAGGAAGGTGATTACGAGTAGAGTATTGATCACATCGAATCCAGCCATCAATGCAAACATCGCTAATGCGACTAGTATCGCTTGGGATAAATCTGAGATGAGAGCAACAGTTCTTCGAGGCATCCTGTCTACTACCATGCCTCCGTAAAGAAGTAAAGGAAGGTGTCCCAGAAAGTAGGCAGTGAAGACCATTCCATAGGCCTTGGGGCCACCAACTTCGGCAATGGTCCACCCCATGCCAATGATGAATATTGAACTGCCTAGCATGTTGACGCCGTTCCCAATCAATAAACGGCGAAAATCCGTTATCTTCCATGCATCGGCTAAACTCACAACAAAACGCACAAAAAGCTACATTTCAATCTGCTTACTACTAGCCGATTAGTGATGCAATATGTCAATCGTTATTCGTTTGCCAATAAGAACTGCTTTTTGGAAATAATTGTTAGACAATAAAATAATATTTTGTATAATAATTGTTCAATTGTATAGTCTATACATTTAATAATAGATTATTGAATATTATTTATTCGATATATTGAACAAGTCGTGAAATATATTAACCGTAGATTATTCGGCATCTCCTATGGACGTTAAGGCCAAACTTGAGTACATCTGGTTAGATGGATATGAACCGACACAGAACATGCGAAGTAAGACATTAATCAGGAATAATTTCTCGGGTAATGTTGAGGACTGTCCGATGTGGTCCTTTGATGGTTCTTCTACAAAGCAAGCCGACGGCGGAGATTCAGATTGTTTGCTAAAGCCCGTAACGATATTCCGTGATCCTCAAAGAATAAATGGTTATCTTGTAATGTGTGAAGTCTTGAACGCCGATGGAACTCCACATGCCAGTAACGGTCGCGCTACAATTGAAGAAGACGACGACGATTTTTGGTTCGGATATGAGCAAGAATATTTCATCATGGATGTTGAAACTCAACTTCCTCTGGGGTTCCCAGTAGGTGGCTATCCTGGTCCTCAGGGTCTTTACTACTGTTCAGTCGGCGGTAAGAACACCCACGGTAGAGATCTCGTCGAAGAGCACGCTGATTTGTGCATAGAAGCGGGAATAAACTACGAGGGAATCAATCAGGAAGTGGCATGTGGTCAATGGGAGTTCCAAATTTTTGCTAAGGGTGCAAAGAGAGCTGGAGACGAACTTTGGGTAGCACGATATCTTTTGGATAGATGTACTGAAAAATATGGTTACTACATTGAATACCACCCCAAGCCGATAAAGGGTGATTGGAATGGTTCTGGAATGCATGTAAATTTCAGTGATGGAAGAATGCGAGATGAGGGTGGAGAGAAGTTATTCACAGATATTTGTGAAGCGTTCGGTAGAAATATCGATGCTCATATGTCAGTATATGGTGCACACAATGAGCAAAGGCTCACTGGACTTCATGAGACGCAGTCAATTGACCAATTTTCGTATGGGGTCTCAGATCGAGGCGCCTCAATTCGAATCCCAATCGGTACAATTGAAGATGGTTGGAAGGGTCGTTTAGAGGACCGTAGACCAGCCTCTAATGCCGACCCCTACAAGATTGGCGCAGTCGTGATCACTACCACTAAGTCATCTTACTAGATAGCATCCTAGTTACCTCGTCAGCACAACCCCAGGAAAGGGTTACTCCTGCTCCTCCGTGTCCATAATTATGGATTATCAAGGTCCCATTTATTTTCTCGGATTCTAGACGGACTTCACTTCTTGAAGGACGAAGTCCCACTGATTCCCCGATAATCTTGCTACGGTCAAGTTCAGGCCACACCGCTTCACATTTTTGTAAGATCGTTTCACGGTCAGAATCTCGTAAGTCGAGGCTCCAGTCGTCACTTTGAGCGGTTCCTCCAAGTACTGTACAATCTCTTCTAGGTATGGTATAGGTCAAAGTCTCGGGTTGTTGGTCAAAACGGCCAAATCCAGGATCTTGATCGATGTAAATAATTTGACCACGAACCGGTTTCACCTCAGTGTCTTGACATAGTTCTCTAGCTCCAATACCGCTACAATTCACAATAACTTCTGCTGAAATTTCGGCTAAATCTTCCACTGCTTTTTCTTCGATGATTCCACCTAAATCACGTGTGCGTTGTAACAACCAAGGCATGTAGTGATGCATTTCTATGATTGGGGATTCAAACTCCCATCCAAAAATCCAACCTTCGGGAATTTCATTTGAGTTTAGCACTCGAAAGTGAGTAATACCATCCCTCCAACCCGGAAGATCCACAACTTCACGCAGATATTCCCTGCCAAATCTCATCGTGATTCCGGAATTAGGTTCGACCTCCCCTAATCTCATCAATTCAGTATAAGTTTCAGCGGCCCACCGGTCGGTTTTTTCAACAGGGTGAGCTAAAAATGGATACCATAATGCTGCAGCAGTATCTGAAACTAAATCCGGTGAAAATTTTCTAGCCATAACTCGAACATTATGGCCGTCCTCTAACAACCGAATTGCGGATGACAGACCGGATACACCAGCTCCAATCACCACGCAATCCATATCTCTCCGGAGTTGAACAAACACTTCACATCAACGGTGCATAAGTGTCTTGAGAGGCGCTATTATGTCGAGTATAGTAGATAGTATGCCGAAGGTCAGAAAACCCAAGGGCGGATGGTATATTCCTCGCAAAAAAAAGCGTCGTACAGGCCCTAGAGTAGCCCCTAGTGAAAAGGGCCTTCCACCCTGTCCTGCATGTGGAGAGTGGTCGATGCAGAAGGATAATGATCGAGTCGAGTTGTATTGTGGCGCTTGCGGTGCAATCATGGGTTCACGCTAGAGATTAGGGCTGAACCTCATATGGGACATCACCGACCGAGTCTTGTCGCTGTGATGAGGAACCGCACCGGATGCCTTGGGCGTCGCGAGTGATGGGCGATCTGAGCGGCACCAGGGTGATTCTATGTCTAGAATAGTGACAGATGCAACTGGCAAGAGGTATCTGCTGGAAGATCCAGTCCCTCTAACCCAAGCGCCCGGGAATATACAATTGGCGACAAAAAGCAAGCCATGGAAGAATTACTGGAGAATGTTGGGGACTGTGATTCTTGCGTTTATCTTGATTTGGTTTGGTCTTAGTTCTGTTATTGCAGGTTTAATCTACGGGGAGGTTGTGATTACCGGTCTAGGTGCAATTTGTTCACTAATCCCTCTTCCTTTCCTAATTTTCCTGCATAGGCCTAAGTTAGTTCATGTTAGAATGGCGACGCCAGACTCCTCAGGAAAAAATCACCACCCCTTACCAGAGGGAGGCTCTCTCAAGACACCTAACCCAACAATCTTCCAGCGTTTTGTAATTACAGACGATTCCACTCTCGACATGCCGCCCCTAGGTCAGGTATGGGGTGCTTTCATTGCAATATTGGTAATTGGCGTAATGTTATCTATTCCATTGGTTCTATCGCTTGTATCGGGAGATGAGGATTTTCTTTCCATTGTTTACATCCTTTCTTTCATTCCCGTTCTACTTCTTTCTTTAGCGGCATTTTCTATACCTGTATTTGCCTGGTGGGCGACCTCCGCGAAAATAATTGGTTTACCAACTAAAAGAAGGGACGCTGAAGCCTGGATGATTGCTGGAATGGCTTCTGCTCTTCCGGCATTAATTGTCAACAGTTTCATCTTCCCCCGATTTATCCGATTTATTCAAAGTGGGCTTTCTGATTCTACTGTAATGGCTTTGACTGCAGCAATTAGTGCACCATTAGGTGAAGAGATTTTCAAATTATTAGCAGTATGTTTGTTTTTACCTTCTATTCGTAATGCAAAAAAAGGATTCCAAGTAGGATTTACCGTTGGATTAGGGTTTGCATTAATTGAGAATCTTGCCTATATCTTGGGAAGTGTCATTGGTGGCGCCCCTTCTCTAACCCTAACAGCACTAATGAGAGGTGTTGGTTCAATTCCCGCACATGGGTTGTGGACAGGAGTCTCAGGATTTGGGTTAGGCTATTTCTCCCAAACTACAGATGCAGATAAGCGAATGAAGTGGATGATTAATCGATTTAGCATAAAGTCAGTCGACTACGCAGAAAATTTAGGGTTCGACATAGATGGCGATGGAGACTATTCAGGTTTTGATGAATTTAGGCCGACCTTTGAAGAGATTATGGCAAAAGACGAGATCGAGTCTAATTGGAAATTAATCGACAAAAAAACTGGGAAAGCAATCGATGCCGCGGGTGTAGAGGCGATAGAAGTCAGCAATGCATTGGTCACATCGTGGGATGCTACAAAACTAAGGAAAGAAGATGGATTCAGAATATTACCTCCAAAAAATATTCTGGCTTGCTTGGGTATCGCCATCGGCGGACATGCATTTTGGAACGGTACTTTGGTTAGTATTGAGATACTAGGTGAGTTAATTGGGTTCGGATGGGGTGGAGTGTTTATGCTAAATCTGTCTTGGGTTGCAATTCTCATTATTGTTTTACTAATTCTCGCCCGTGGTATATTCAAGGGGGTGCGTTCTCTACCTGCGACATAAGTCGCATTGGGGAATCCTTCATCACCCTCTGACGTCGTAATGGTAGGGTAGGACATGGACCCCACAAGTGACCAGATGATTTCTGTCGGACTAGTATCCGGCTTGCTGATGCTGTCTGCGGTACGTGGAATGCTCAATAGAACTGGTTTAATTGCCGCTACAATTGTAGGTCTCACAGTATCTTTGTTTGGTCATTGGACGTGGTTAGCAATTCTAATTTCATTCCTTGCAGTTGGCTCATTAGCTACCTTGTGGAAGTATGAAGAAAAGGCTGCTTTGAGATTAGCAGAGGAGAACAAAGGAGCTCGTGGTTGGCGGAATGTAATGGCCAATGGTGGAGTGGCTTCACTAGTCGCAATCGCGAATTTCGCACTAGATCAACCAGAGTGGGCTTACTTGGCGGCTTGCGCATCAATTTCTGTAGCCGCCTCCGACACCTTAGCATCGGAAATAGGTAGTCTAGACTCTAGAACTAGAAGCATCATCAATCTAGAAGCCGTGCCTGCAGGAACCAATGGAGGTATGTCATTGACTGGTACATTTGCAGCATTAGGTGGCGCACTACTGATTGCATTATTGTCGGTTAGTCTTGCTTCAATTACCGATGTTGAAATCCCTCTATTGACTATGATGGTAGTTGTTACATCAATCGGTTGGCTTGGTTGCCAAGTAGACTCCATTTTAGGAGCCTTATTTGAGAATAAAGGCCTAATCGGAAAGCACACAGTAAACTTCCTTGCAACACTATCTGGTGCGTTAATGGCTATATTTTTCCATATCCGCTTCCTCTAAGAGGAAGCGTGTTCTAAACCCAAATAATCCGCTTAAGTCGAATACAGAGAAGCGCGAGGTTTGAATGCCAGTCCAATGAGGGGTCGAGTGAGAGGTGTAACCGTTGTTCAGGTCAAGGGCGCTCACAACAGCAATTATTTTGCTTCTTGTGGGGACATTCGTCGCTAGCACAACTAGTGCCCAAGATGCAGAGGAATTTGGTCCAGGACTAGAAATCAGTATCCCTCAAAATCACAATATTTTCCTTCACGGCACAGAAGAGATACCAGAACTTCGCAGAGATTGGCCTATACTCACAGGAATACCCGGGGGTTCAGCTAGTTTCTCCAAAACAACAGGAGCACCTCAAAATCTTGTAGATGTTCAAGGAATACCCATCGTAGAGGCGCTTTCACTAAATGGTACAGTCACGGTTGAATTGTATGCTTCATTGGAGGCAAAATCTCCAGTATGCAGGCAAACCAATGTAATTCCGGGTTCCCCAGCGGGTGCCACAACTCAATTCTATGTCACCCTACGTTGGGGTTCTTTCACCCTCATCAATGGTATGGCAACGAATGTTGTAACTATGGAAGAATCCTACACGCAATCTCATATTTTCCAAGTTGAGGTGCCTGTTGATGATGTGGCTTTAGGGCCTGGGGATGCTTTGTCTCTACAAATTTCCGTTCAACATGATTGTGTTCAACCGGGCTCATTGTGGTGGGGTACATATGATGCAAAAAGTGGAATCACATTTTCAGGGGACTTGATTGACCCAAAATTAGATCAGGTCACGGATTCAAATCGAATAACTAGAATCGAGTTTACACCCATTTCTCCTTGGGGTCCTTCGGATTTTTCACAACAAGTAATCGAAGTAGTAGGTCCTATGGATAGTTACGAATCTATGGTTCATGGATTCGGTCAAGAGGATCAAAGATTGGAGCACTTCGAGTCACCTCATTCCTTTAGGGTAGGTGAAGCAAATAGGACCGTTCTTACTTGGTCTACATCAAAATCCTTGGAACCCGGATTGTACATGATTGATGGTTGTTTCAAACTTCAAGACCAAGACCCCGCTGAACCTTGTGATGTGATTGGTGTATTGAAATTCGAAGTAAAGGAAGACCCTCAGGCCTTATTGAGTGGAACATGGGTAGCGATAATGATTCCACTTGGAGTTATTATTTGGCTAGGTGCTTCAATGAGGGAGGCTATGTTGCCTCTTCCCGCTTATGCAGTGATTATTGTCCTCGCCATAGCGAGTATCGGTCCAGCGACCCATTTGCCAGACATTGATGCGAACTCACCACGTTCCGATGGTGCCGCACCATCATTCATTCTACTGGAACATGGTGGCGATGGGTCGGTCTCTTTGTTTGAATTACTATCAGATTCCGACGCTGTTGTTGTTGGTATGTACGTACCCGGTTCTGCTAATGCAAACCGACAAGCAAATGATTTCCAAATGGCAGATGCATTAATTGACAGAGATGTTTCCTTCGTTCAAATTGCTACTGGAAAGGGAGTCAGGGCGGTTGATTTAGACTCCCATTCGGAAATAATAAACGGGTCTTGGCCATTATTGATGGACAATGCCGATGCTAGCGTTGGTAAGTCATTCCCCAGTGGAGCGAGTGATGCAGTGATTATTATCGATGCAGCAGGGTTCATCACAGATTGGTCACCAGGGACTTACTCAAGTTCGGAGATTGCAGATGCTGTTGACGAAGCAACGAAGGGTTCAGGACATACTGTATTTGATCCACTAACCTTGCTTTGGGGTACGGCCTTACTTCCTTTGTTCGTTCTCGCAATGCCACGAGAGAGGAAATATCAGCAACCGGATGAAGTTCTTCTACCTGGCTCGGGTATATTGTTAACATTGCTTGCAGCAGGTGTTGGATTTTCCCTATGGGCAATACCGATTTCATTGATGGCCGCTGGAGGCTTAGGTGCTTGGTGGATTTGGATTGAGTTGGTACTTGCTCTAATTCTAACCTACCATGGTTTGCGAACCCTAACTAGCGGCAGAATTCCTGAGATTGATTGGATTTCCAATAAGATTCATTCTAGTCTGCCGGGGGAGTATAGGGATTGGAGAAAGGCCTCATCTTTTAGCGACGACGTTCATCTAGGAATCTGGGTGGCTTGGTTGATTTGGTTACGAACTCCTGATTTGGTAGCTCAGGGAGTAGGGGCAGTAGCACGTACTGGTATTCTTGGAATCATTCTCTCTGTATGCATTTTACTAGGACTAATTATTGCGTCAGGTCTGACTGTAGTAATCGCTCGTGCAATAATCGGAGTAACTGGCCCAATTCCTAGAACGCTCGGTAGCTTGAGTGTAGGAATTCGCCCGAGAGCATGGGGCCTAGCGAGTTCAATATTGGGGTCTTGGTTACTTATCAGTCTACTAGTTGGTCCGGTATTTGGTAATTTTTGATTTCGAATAATCAACTCTTCTCTAAACTAACCAACCGAGAGCATCATAAGAGTATAGCCACTCGTCTAATCACAGATTGGGGGTATAGTATAGCCCGGTATTATTACCGGCTCCAGAC
>Ga0208130_1000283_pt1 | contig 27263 bp, 27 predicted proteins | sample ETNtaG_31_FD_185771 | JGI IMG/M metagenome (GOLD analysis project Ga0208130, IMG submission 185771) | Marine microbial and viral communities from oxygen minimum zone, Eastern Pacific Ocean - ETNP201310SV78 (SPAdes) (version 2) | ecosystem: Environmental > Aquatic > Marine > Oceanic ... | reverse complement strand
TAAGTGGGGGAACCGAGTGGGGGAACTCTCAAAACTAATCGGGTTATGACTAACTTAGTTATGTAAATTTTGTATTCTAATTATTTGAAATCTAAAGCTTCTTTTTTAAAGCTGTATATGCCATTTTGAACATTGATTGAGTTCCAATGTTCTTTTACGTGTAATATTTCTTTACTATTTTTATCAAATTTATTTTCTCTAGCGCAGTTATCAAAAAGTGTTGAATCCATGATAGAGCTTTCAGAAAGCAATTTTAATTTTGTCATTAATAATAATGCTGAAGCTCCCCATTTATCTGGTTGTCCAATTAATTCATTATCCGATAAATCCTTTACTTCAAATGCAGTCTTTAGTATTTCACTTTCTTTATTTAAACTTGATTCTTCCGCTAATATAGTTGTAGAAAAATAATGTGCTCCACCTTCGACGAACCATATAGAATTTGATTTAGAAAATTCACCTTCGACATTGCATTGATCAAGGTCATTTTGATGGGCATGATAAAACTCATGAATAAACGTATTTTTGAAATCATTTTTTATAAAATTTAATCCAGATTCTTCAGGAATTGCTATCGCAATAATTCTCAAGTTTCTGCACTCAGCTAATTGAGTTGAAAGATCTGCGCCATGCCTAATCAATTCTTCGAAGTCAGTTAAGACTATGTTTGGTTCAAGAGTTCTCTCAGTACATTTATTTGAATTGTTTTGCATCCAAATATTCATATTATTTAATATATGACTTATTTCTTCTTCATTTAATAAAACTTCATGTTCATTTACGTATCTACCACTTACTTTTGATTCTCTATCTAAACTTTTTCCAACTGGATAAATAAAAGTAAAAATAGCTGTCTTTTCTTTGGAATTTATTTTGTTATAACTTAAGTTTTCCCAACTTAAGATATCTTCGTCATTATATTTTGATAAATTGATTAAAACATTATTATTTCGTGGATATTGTATTCGTGAAGCAGTAGGTGGAATTGGTGTTGCAGTTGGCGGAATTATAGTTGCAGTAGCAGGAATTGGTGTTGTAGTTGGCGGAATTATAGTTGCAGTAGGAGGAATTGTAGTTGCAGTATCAGGAAAAGTCTTCGATGTGGGCGTAGACATGACAGAATTAGCATCAAGCGCAGGATCTGTTTGATATATTTTTTTATCTGTTTTTTCTTCAGAACTTATTTCCGTATTTTCTAAAGTTTTATCTGAATTTAAATTTGAAGATATTACTTCTTCAGTACTCTCTATAAAAGAACACGAAAAAAGAAAAATTAATAATATAGAAAAATTTAAGATTTTTTTCATTGTAATACTTTACTTTCTAATTAAACTTATTTACTTCTAAAGAAAAGACTAAATCTATAATTATTCTCCTGTGGTTGGATCACTAATTCCTTTGATTTCTTCTATTTTATCTGCAGGAGCACCTAATCTTTTAGCGTGTTCAAGCACAAGATCGGGGCTGTCAGCTATGTAAACACAATAAACTTTATCTTGAGTTGAATAACTATGTTGCCAATGAATATTTTTACCCTCATCATTCATTTCTTTTAGTACTTTATTTGAATTAATGGCTCCAGAGTTATCTTTTCTGTCTCCAGCTCCAGGTATATTTCTTTCGATAATATATTTAGGCATCACATTTTCCTTTCAATTTGTCTATGTATATAACTTATGATTATTTTTCTTATGGAATATACTTTAAAGTAATAATCCTAAAAAACATATGCAAAATAACTTAAAAAACTATAAAACTCCAATTCTAATAATTCTATCTTCAATTTCATTTTTTATTTTGGGTTATTTTATTAGTATTTTTTATGGAGATTCAGATAACCCTGTAAATGAAATTGTTATAAAACAAGCCAATAATTTATCACCCTCACCTGAAGGTTTATCAACTTTAATCGAAGCTTACGAATTTATAAATGAAGAATATTATGACCGCTCTAAAATTGATACTACTAAAATGAATGATGAAACAATAAAATCTCTTATTAAGACTCTAGATGATAAACATTCAAGCTATGTTTCTCCAGAGAAATGGCAAATTGCTAGCACTGACTTAACTGGTTCATATCAAGGCATTGGAGCATATGTTGATATGGCAAATGATCAATCTTCTGTAATTATTGTTTCTCCAATAAGCGGTGGGCCAGCCGAGGCAGTGGGTATAAAGGGAGGAGATAAAATTATAAAAGTAGATGGAGAGAGTATCATTGGATTATCCCTAAACGAGGCAATTAACCTTATTAGAGGCCCTGAAGGAAGTTCTGTTGTACTAACAATTGAAAGAATAGGCGAATTTGATCCATTAGAAATAAAAGTCGTGAGAGCAAAGATTAATCAACCCAGTGTTCAAAAAGACTTAATACCAGATACTGACTATGCCAAAATTAGAATAAATCAATATACAGAAAGTACACCTGAGGAATTACTTGAAGCCTTAGAAATCGCAATTAATGAAGATAAATCTAAAGGCATCATATTAGATATAAGAAATAACCCTGGTGGGCTTCTTGGTTCTGCAGTTAATGCGACTGCATTATTTTTACAAGAAGAACTAATTACCTATGAAATTGATGCAAAAGGGAAAAAAACTATGTGGAAAGCTGGAAATGAGGTAGGAAAATTTTCAAATATCCCTTTAGTTACTTTAGTTAATGGGAACTCTGCAAGTGGTTCTGAGGTTATGGCTGGTGCACTTCAGGATTATGGTAGAAGTGTACTTATAGGTGAAAAAACTTATGGAAAAGGTAGTGTTAGTCTAGTTAGAAATTTATCAAATGGAGGAGGCATGTTCTTAACAAATGCACATTGGTTCACTCCACTTGGTAGAGAAATTCATGAGGTAGGCATTGATCCTGATGTTGTTATTACCCTTCCAGAAGCTTCTTCAAAATCTTCTGAATTTTATGATACCCAAATCGATGCAGCCATTACTCAATTAGACTTTGAAATAAAAAATTAATTTATGACATTCGCAAGAAATAGAAAAGCTTATTATGATTACGAAATTCTTGATAAATTTGAAGCAGGGATAGTCTTAAAAGGACCTGAAATTAAGTCCATTAGAAATAGTAACCTATCAATTTCTGAATCTAGGGTATTAATAAATAAAGGTGAAGCTTGGCTAATTGGATGTCATGTTGCCGAATATAAATTTGATTCTAGCTCGGATTCATATGACCCAATTAGAGATAGAAAGTTATTACTTCACAAAAATCAAATAGATAAATTAGGTGGAGCAAAAACTCAAAAGGGACTAACAATAGTTCCATTATCTGTATATATGAAAAGAAACTACATAAAAGTTGAAATAGCTTTAGCTAGAGGTAAAAAGAAATTTGATAAAAGAGCATCGATAAAAGAAAAAGATTCTAATAGATCAATTAGCAGAATTTTGAAAAGTAAAAATAAATAAGTTAAAATTGAAATATGGGGACGAGTGGGTTCGACAGGGAATGGATTTCTAAGTTGCAGGTCGTGTTGCCGTACCACGTATGAAATGGCAAAAATACGATTGGCGAACGAAATAACGCTCTCGCTACTGCTTAATTTAAGCTAGTGACGTTCTTTAATATCTTTGCTTAGGGTGATATTAAAGGGCGACGAATTACCTAAGCTGAGTAACATTATTGCTAGAGTGCTGTTACAAACATTTTTCTAGATAAGCATACATAGATGGTTTGTCGGTTGCGCCTTTGTTGACGAAAATATTAATATCGACTAAGCCTGTAGAAGCTTAGAAAGAAAATTTCTTGGACGGGGGGTTCAACTCCTCCCCGTCTCCACCAAAATTTTTTTGTTAGAATAATTAAGATGCAAAAAGGATTCATAACCAAATATCATGTAATTCAGTCTCTCCTTGCAGGAATTTTTATAACCATAATTATTCTTTTAGGAGAAACATTTTCAAATAATGTAATAAATGCAGCGATCGGATCAAGTGTGGCTCTGCTATTTTTGCATCCCAAAAATAGACAAAATAGATTTAAGAGCTTAGTCGTTGGTAATTTGATAGCTATAGTAACTTTTATACTTTTACATTACATTTTCTTAATGTTTAACCAAGATTTGTATGTTTCAATTTCTAATAAAAATTTTCACATTTTTTCTGGAATTTCTTTTTTTGTATGCTTGCTAGCCATGACCATCACAAATTCTGAGCATGTCCCTGCTGCAGGAACATCAATTGGTTTATCTGTAAATGAATTTGATATTAGACTGATAATTTTTGTAATTTTTTCAGTTTTATTTTTGTACGTATTTAAGTTAGTTTTAGATAAGTATGGAAAAAATATAATCTAATTACAATTTTGACAAATTATGTACAGCTCTAAGTTATGAGAGACAAGTTCCCCTGAAAGATCTTTTTCATACTTTCGAATAACTTTTTCTAAACCTGAAATATTTACTTCTTCAATTTTGTTACATTTTTTACAAACTGTATGATGATGATGATCTGAAGATGAAAGAGCATAATAGCTATGATCATCTACTATGTTTATTCTACAAATTTTTTCTAGCTCATATAATAACTTTATCGTTCTATATACAGTTGCCCTTCCAATATTTGGAAGGTCTTTTGTTATTTCTTCTGATGTAAATAAACCATCTTTTCTAACTATCTCTGCTATTATTCTTCTACGAGAATTAGTTACGCTGTTACCAGAACGTACTATAAGGTCTACTATAGAATCAACTAAGCCTATTTGATCTTGTACCATACATCCAATCTACATAAGTCTGAAAGCTCATTAAGAAACTCTGTCCTTTGAAAATAAGCCATTGTGATAATTATAATTAAAATTACGAAGCTAACAATAAATAATTTAGATATATTATTTCTATTTATACTTACCATAATAGAAGCTTCGTTAACAGCATCGGGCAAAACAATAATTTGCTTTGCAGGGCTTAGTAGCCATCCGATTGCAAATCCACATATTAGACCAGAAACATGAGCAACTTGGTCAATATTTGTAGCCGTAGCACCGTATATGACATTTATAAAAACTAAGATTCCTATAGAAGTTAATGATTCTCTAGCATTTTGACCTAAAGTATTTTTATTAATCAACAAGAATGCGGAATAACAACCTAAAAGACCAAATATAGCTCCACTCGCACCTGCTCCGACTGCTCCTAGTCCTTGAGTACAGTTTTGAACTTCAGAAATACTTATAAATGCAGATCCTGACCAGTAAGAAAAAATAGAAGATGAAATTCCGCAAAACAAGTAGATAATAATGTATCTAAATCTTAAGAATTCCTTTTCAACCAATCTTCCAAATATAAATAAACCAACAAGGTTAAGTATTAAATGAATAAAACCTATGTGTAAAAATGTAGCTGTTAATAATCTCCAGTACTCCCCTTGTGCTATTCCATAATCAAACTTAGCTCCTAATCTAACTAGATTTACAGTGTTTGTGCTTCCTCCAGTAATTGTTTGAATCATGAAAAATAGAATATTCAACAAAATTATCCCCCATGTAATTGGATAGGTTTCAAATGTTGGATATTTTTTGATGAAATCATTCATTAGTTAATTCTTCTATTTTTTTTCTATCGATTTTACCGTTACTTAGCTTAGGTATTCCATATTTAGAAACATGTAATATTTTAGGGATCTTAAATGAGTCTAAATGAGATAAACATTTTTTTATTTCTTCAAGGTCTAATGATTTTTCATTATCTTTGAAACTAGCATATAAACATACTTTTTCACCCCAATAACTATCTTTTAAACCAAAAACATATGACTCAGAAATTTCTGGTATTTTATTTACTTCTTCTTCTATTTCTCTAGGATTAATATTTTCCCCACCTGAAATTATCATTTCATCTATTCTTCCTTCAACAAATAAATATCCATCATTATTTAAGTACCCATAATCCCCAGTTTCTAACCAAGGATTATTTTTTTTATTTAAATATTTTGCAATATTTTTTCCCTTTATTTGAATTTCTCTTTTATTTGAAAATCTTAGTTCTAAACAATCTAACATTTTTCCAACAGAATTATATGGACGATTTTTATCTATAGGGCTTGCTGTAGCTATTTGAGATGAAGCTTCTGTCATCCCGTATGTTGGTAAAACTTTTAGATTAGATTTTTTTGCTCTTGTAATTAAATCTTCTGGAACTTTGGCTCCTCCACACAGAACGAAATTGAAATATTTTGGTGCTTTTATGTTATTTTTTTCCATGATATCTAATATTTTATTTAGCATAGTAGGAACTAGAGAAACTATAGATACTTTGGATTCTTTTATAAGATTTATTACATCATTTGGGTCAAATGTATCTAAAATATAAAATGTTTTAGAAAGAATAATACTCCTATATATAATTGATAATCCTCCGGCATGATAAGGAGGCATACACAATAACCAAATATCCGAATCAGTAACATTTAGATTTTCTTGAGAGCTTATGCAACTAGATTCTATGTTTTCTTTTGATATAGATACTGCTTTAGGGTTTCCAGAGCTTCCCGATGTAAATAATATACAAAAAGTATCATTTTTCTTAGGCCAATTATATTTGAAGCTTTTATCAACCTTTTTACTTCTTTCAGATTTTAAGTATATAAATCCTTCTGTTTGATCTACTTCTATACTATTGTCATAAATTATTTTATTTGAACCAATTAAGTTCATTTTAGATTCAATTTCATTCTTTGGACTTTTGGGATTTAGTGGAACAAATATTCCTCCAATCATAGGAATAAGATTTGAAAATATAGAATATTCAAGTACCTTATTTGAAATAAAACCCACTTTTTCTTTTGGTGCTATATTCTCTATCGCAAAATCGTAATATTCAAGAATTAATTCATTGAAATCTTCAAAACTATAACTTTTATTTTTTGTAATAAGAAAAGTTTTATTATTTATTTGTTTTTCAATCCAGCTAGTTTCCATTTTTTAATTTTTCTATTATTTCTAAATTGACTATATCATTCCAGTTTTGAGTTTGATATTTATGTAAATCTTCAATATCTATCTCATTAAATTCTGATTCTATATAACCTTTTTTTAAAGAAATACCTCTTAGCAATGATTTTTCTAAAAAGTTATAAGTCCCAAAACCATGTATTATTTCTTCTTCATATAGATCATTTAGGTATTTAGCTAGAAAAATAGATTTGTTAAATCCTAATTTAGTTTCGAAGGTTGAGCTTATATATGACTTAATATTATTTTTTTTACATTCTTTTGCAAGTATTAGGGTGTTTTTTTCATTTCCTAATATCTTAGGTTTAATAGCTACATGACTAATCAATTTTTCCTTAATTATTTTATCTATATAAATTAAATTTTTTGAGTTTATATCAACGCATAAATTATGTATTGAATTTTTCAATAATCTATAATTTTGAATGATTTCTTGATTTGTAATACCTTCTATAAATTCAAATTTATACTTAATATTTTTTAGAATATTTAATGATTCTTCAATTGAGAATTCATTATTAAAATCTATCCTAATATTAGAGTTTATGTTACTAGATTTTAGTAATTCTATTTTTTTAATATAATCATCTTTAGATACTTTGATCTTAAAACTTTTAAAACCTAAATTAGAGAAATCTTTCATTTTTTTTATAATTTCTTCATTATTTGAAATTAATATTGAAGTCTTAACTGAGATCTTCTTTTTTACTTTATTTCTATGATTACTTAGTGCATACTCCAAAGAAGGATATTTTGAGATTTGCTTAGAAATAGTTTTTGATATTAAGATATCTTCTATCTGATTTATATTCTCACTATTAAATCCCTTTAATGGAGATATTTCTATTAGGAATTTAGGATTTGTTGACTTAATAATTAAGACTTCTTGATAGTTATAATTGGTCTTTGAATTTTCAAAATTACTTATAGGAATTTTATATTTACTATATTTGAACATCTAATAATTTTTTTTCTTTCAAATATGATTATATTAATAATGCTGCACTTATAGTAATACATAATATAAAATGACCTGCAACTGTCTTTATAAGAGTTGTATTTAATTCACTAGAATTTTTTGAATTTTTTATATCAAACTTTGGTAATAAAGATTTCATTTTTAAACTACTAAATCCAAGTTCATCTAAAGGAAAAATTACATAGGCTAATATAGCTGCTATGTATATGTAATTATTTTTAAATAAATAACTAACTAATAGAAGTAAAATAATTATTAAGATTATTAATAAGAAATATAAGTATCTAGATTTTTTACCCCCTAAAATAACAGCAATAGTATTTTTTCCGCCTATTTCATCATTTTGAATGTCTCTTATATTATTGATTAGAATTATCAAACTTGCTGATATGCCAGGGATTAAAGATATTAGTAAGAAATTAAGTGTAAGGTCAATATTAAAAATATGTAAGCTACCTAGAACAGTCATTGGCCCGAATACTAAAATTACTCCTAATTCGCCCAATCCGTTATATCCATAAGGTTTTGGGCCTCCTGTATATGAATAAGCCAATAAAAATAAAATAAGCCCTATAAATATTGTTAAAAAATTACTAATTAGGAAGGCGATAAATCCTAATGACAAAGATACAAAAAATATAATAATTATTAGCCATTTCATTTCATAACTAGAAAGATTTCCTAATTGAGACGCTCGAATAGGACCTACTCTTTTGTCGTTATCCAAGCCATTATTAAAATCCTGTATGTCATTTAATAAATTAACTAAAATTTGTAGACATATTCCAATAGATATAACTAATATAATTCTTAGTATATTTACCGATTCATTTATACCTATAGTTGAAGCAATAAATAATGGGCCTAATACTGCAGGCAATGTTTTTAGTCTAAATCCAATTAGAATAGAATTTATTTTATCCATGGAATGGCGGTTTAGGAAATTTATTAAAGTCAGGGTCTCGCTTCTCTACAAAAGCATTTTTCCCTTCTTTGGCTTCTTCTGTCATATAGTACATCATTGTTATGTCTCCAGCCATATTTTGAAGGCCTGCTAGACCATCTGATTCTGCTATGAATGTATTCTTAAGGAACCTAATCGCTGTAGGACTTTTAGCAAGTATTTTTTTTGCCCAATTTATACCCTCAGTTTCAAGATCCTCATACTTTACAATTTTATTGATTAAACCCATATTAAGAGCTTCTTCTGCATTATACTGATCACATAAAAACCAAATTTCTTTTGCTTTTTTTGTGCCCACCAATCTTACTAACTCAGAACTTCCAAAACCTGCATCAAATGATCCTACTCTTGGGCCTGTTTGACCAAAAATAGCATTTTCTGATGCAATAGTAAGATCACATATTACTTGAAGGACATGTCCTCCTCCAATTGCATATCCACTAACTAATGCAATCACAGGTTTAGGCATATATCGTATGAATCTCTGTAAGGGTAAAACGCCTAAACTTGGGTTCCCCTGATCGTCATTATATCCTCCATGACCTCTAACTTTTTGATCTCCTCCTGAGCAAAAAGCTTTCTCACCTGCGCCTCTAAATAAAATTACACCTGTTTTTTCATCTTCTGCGGCTTCCTTAAAAGCTAAGGATAGTTCTTCAATAGTTTCGGGTCTAAAAGCATTTCTTACTTCAGGTCTATTTATTGTGATCTTAGTTATTCCCTCATAATAGTCGACTAGTATATCTTGATATTCTTTTTTAGATTGCCATTCAATATTCATTTGTTACTCCAAGTATAAAATCCTTGACTTCCCTACTTACAAAAATAGGGTTTTCTAATATTATATTATGTCCTGATTCAGGAACCATTACAGATTTAGAATTTCTTATTGATTTAGTAAGTTTTTTTGATAAATTTTTATACTTTTCATCATTTTCTCCATATAAAATCAAAGTACTATTATTAATCTTTTTAAGTTCATGCAATAGATTTTTTTGCTTTCCTTGTCCTTGGTGTTTTAGGTTAAGGGCTAGTCCTATTGGGTTGTTTTCTAATCTGATTCTTCTATTTTTCATTCTTTTTTCTAATGGTAATTTTTTTTCTGATTCCCAGAGAGGAATAGATTCCCAATAATTTACAAAATCTACTATTCCTTTCTCTTCAAGCAGGTTTATTAGTTTTTGATCTGAATATATTCTTTTTTTCTTTTCTTCTTGATTATCTAAACCATATGTTGAGCTGCATAATATAAGTTTATTTATTTTATTTTGAAAAACTGAAGCTAGATGCATAGCTGTTCTTCCTCCAAGTGAATACCCTAATACGTTGACCATTTGTAAATTAAGCTTTTCTATGATTTCGTTAATGGAATTTATAGAATTTTCAAATGAATATTCTGACTCTTTGTAGGACATTGATTCGCCATGACCAACCAGATCTATTCTTATAATTTTAAAATATTGTTGTAAGTATTTAGACAGAATATCAAAAGATTTATTTGATCCAGTAAAACCATGAATTAGCAATAAAGGTAACCCTTTTCCTTCTAGGTTATAGTACAAATTACTCATCTAATTTATATCATCTATTACTTTTTGAATTAGGGAGTTATAGGTTAAGTAGTCTTTTTTATTAAAATTCATTTCTACAACATTTAGGTTATTTGTAAAATTACTAGATATTATTTTTTTTAGTTCATCTTCATTTTTTGGATTAAAATAATCGATACTTAAGCTTTTACATAAATCTTTGATATTTAGGTTTTGATGAGGTGTTATAAACCAATCTTCATAAATTTCACTAAGATCTTTTGATTGAGGTAATAAGTTAAAAATTTGTCCTCCCTCATTATTATTTAGAAATATAGTTAAATTTTTTGAATTTCTCTTTGCAGTTATTAATCCTCCAATGTCATGAGTAAATGCTAAATCTCCCAAATCAAGAAAAACATTTTTATCAGTCATACTACTTACACCTGATGCAATTGATATATTGCCATCAATTCCTGATAAACCCCTATTTCCTAAAAAAGTAATATTACTGCTTTTATTTAGGATGATGTCTAAAATTCTTATCGGTAAAGAGTTCCCAGAAATATAAAATGAGTTATCCGGAACGTTGTTTAGTATAATTTTTTTAAAATTTACTTCTTTAAGTTTATAAAAATTTTCATGTAAGCTTTTTCTAGCTTTTTCATCTATTTTTGAGAAATTATTTTTCCAATTATTATCCTTCCTGTTAAAAAGATTTTTATGATTATCTAATTCAAAAATTAAGGAATCTAAATTATGTAATTGTAAATCTATATTATAAAATCCATGAGATATTCTATTTGATGGATCAATGAAAATATGATTTTTTGAATTTTCTAATTTTTTTGAAATAAATTTAGAAACTGGAAGAGAACCTATATGTATAACAGTTTCTGGTAATAAGTTTTGACTTTCACTTCTGTATAAGATGTCTCCAGTGTCGATGATAGTATTTTCAAAATAATTTTTTGAGTTTCTTAAATTAGATAATGGGTCTGCAATAATTGGCCAATTAATCATTCTTGAAAGTTCTAGGATTTTAGTATTTTGATAATTGTGAGAACCAACAAGAATTATTCCCTTTTTATTTTTTACCAGATTTATAAAATTAGTGATTTTATCTTGAGATAGAATCATTTCCTTTTCGGATGTAATTTTTTTGAATTCATTCGGTTCTATTTTTTTGATTTCTTTTTCTTCTTCATCAGATGTGAAAGGTTCTTCAAACTGCCAATTAATGTGAACAGGACCTTGTGGAGAATTTTCTGAGTTATAAATAGCTTTATATGCAATATTCGAAATAAAATTAGTTTTATCAGTTATCGGTATGTCAAAAAACCAATTAATATTATTTTTATAAATATTGTTTTGGTTTAAGGTTTGATTTGCTCCCGTTTCTCTATAGTCCATAGGTCTATCTGAGGTAATTATAATCAGAGGAACTTGAGAATAGTAAGATTCAGCTATGGCAGGACTATAATTTAGTGTTGCTGTACCTGATGTGCAAATTAATACCGTAGGTCTTTTCGATACTTTAGATTTCCCTAGTGCGAAAAAAGCAGCTGATCTTTCATCTAGCACTAAATCTAAGTTAAAAAAATCTTTATATTTTAGAAAGTTATTAACTAATGGAGTTGATCTAGATCCAGGACTAATAACAATATCTCTTATTGAATATTTTACTAATTGTTCTATAAAAATATTTATTTGTTTATTATGGATAATCATTTATTCTTCTAGAATAGATTTGTTTATTGCATCAAATTTTGAGTTCAATTCCTCTATTTCATATTTTACTTTTGAATTTTCAATAATTCCGTTTCCAGCAAAAGAAATTAATTCTTTATACTTACTACTATACTTAGCGCATCTTAATCCTGCAAAAAAGTATGAAGAATCATTTTCAACATAACCTATTGATCCTGTGTATAAACCTCTATCAAAAGGCTCATTATTCTTTATCCATTCTTTAGCTTGTTCTACCGGAAATCCTGCTAGCGCAGGAGATGGATGTAGGTGATCAATAAATTCAAAGAAATTATTATCTTCGATATTAGTTTCTAGCTCTATCAAAAGATGATTTATATTTCTTAGAGATTTAATTTTTAGCTTTGATTTGTTTATCTTATTTTTTGAAAGTTTTTCAAGTTCTTCTTCTAAAAACTCAACTACAATCTTATGTTCCTCAATTAGAGTTGTGTTGTTGAAATTCTTTTCTATTTCGTCCTTATTTTGTCCATAATTTGGAATAGAACCAGCAAGTGCATCTGTGGTAAGTTTTTTATTTTTATATTCAAATACTTTTTCAGGAGTAGACCCAAAGAAATAATCATTTTTGTTTTGATAAAGAAATGTTATGCAGTCAGGATATTCTTTGGTCATATTCATCAATGTTTGTTTTATATTTATTTCTATATTTTTATATTTTTTAGAATCTCCAACAACTATTTTTTCAAGTTTGCTTTTAGAAATATCATTTTTTGCTTTTTGAACTAAATTAACCCATTTTTCACTTTCATTTTGATTTTTGTTTATAAAATTTTTTTTCTTATAATCAGATCTAGAGGATTTATTAAATATTTTTTCATATAGTGTTTTATCTAAACCAAATTCTTTGACTTTTTGATTTTCAAAAATGATTGTATAAGATGGGAAGAAATATTCTGTAATAGGAAAATCTTTCCAAATAGATCCTTTGGTACTAGTAGTAGAAGTATCAAAAGAAATACTTGCAAATACTATTTTTTTTTCTTCTAGAGTCCTTAAAACTTCAGTTTTAAATTCATCTTGATTATTAAAATCTTCAAGTTTGATAGTTTTATATTTACCAAAAGAAGCCACTATTTTGTTCTCAGATGGAGAAATTAATAAACGATTAGGTTGGTTATCTAATATAGAGGATAATAAGTGAAAATAATTTTGCATATTTTTTGAATCAAATAATTATTAGATTCATTTCTATTATACTATCTTCCAAATTGATTTGTAATATTTTCATAATCTAATTTTATTACTGCTGGTCTACCATGAGGATCCCATGGACTTTCAGTTTTTTCTAAGTCATTTATTAGTTTATTACATTCTTCTTTTGTCAATGAATCTCCTGCTCTGACAGCACTATGACATGCAAGTCTTTTTGAAATTATATCTTTAGGAGTATCTGTATTATTTTTTCCAATATCTTTTGAAATTAGATCTAACAAATAACTAATATCTGCTGATTTAGTTTTATAGATTCCTAAAAAGGGTACATTTCTTACAATAATTTGCCCAGTTGCTGATTCTTCTAAATCCCATCCTAAATCCTTAAATTTATCTAGATTTTCTATAATTTTAGAGTTCATTATAGTCCCTAAATCTATATATTTTTTTATACTCAACATTTGAAATTCCTTAGAAAACTTTTCTTCTCTATACTTTTCAAAGAGAATTCTTTCATGAGCCGCATGTTGATCAATGATATAGATTCCATCTGGGCCCTCACATATCAGGAATGTATTCCTTATTTGTCCTATAAATCTTAATATAGGGAGACTTTCTTTTAGAGGATAATTTTTATTATTATCAAATAAATTTTCTTGTAAAAATTCATTATTCTCATAGATAGATATTTCTTTATTATTTTCGGAAAAAATCAATGAATTTGCTGGTATTTCTTGATTTAATGACTTTGAAATTGAATTATATACAAATGATAAGACTTCATTCTCATCAGAAAACTTAACTTCATGCTTTTGAGGATGAATATTTACGTCAACTAGATCGTAAGGGATGTTTATATTTATTGATATTATGGGGAACTTTTTATGCTGAATAAATGGTCTATATGCATTTTCTATAGTGTATAAAATCTTGGAGTTATTTATAAGTCTGTTATTAACAAATATATTCATTCTTGACCTGTTGCCAAAATTTTTTTGAGGTTTAGATATGAACCCTGTAAGACTAAGTTTTTCTCTTTGTTCATTGATTGCAATTACATCATTCTTTGAAATTTTATAAAAGTTAGAAATCAAGAAAAATAAATCATCATCTCCACTGGTATTAATCTTACTTTTTTTATCAATAATTAGTTCAAATGAAATTGAAGGATATGATTGAGATATTCCGTTTATAAAATTATGTATTTTTGATGCTTCAGATCTACTAGAAGATAGAAATTTTAATCTTGCAGGAGTATTGGAAAAAATATCTTTTATAACTATTTTAGTACCATAATTAGAAGAAGTTTTGGTATTTTTTATAATTTCGCCGTGGCTAATTTGAATTTCCTGAGCAAAATCGTTTGTTCTTACTCTAGATGTGCAAATTATATTTGATATAGATGCAATTGAAGATAAAGCTTCTCCTCTAAAACCTAATGTATCTATGGAATATATTTCTTTTTTATTTTTTATTTTTGAGGTGGCATGTCTTTCAAAAGCCAATTCTATATCATTAGGAAAAATCCCTTCGCCATCATCAGTTATTGATATATATTTTTTACCTCCATCTTCGATTTCAATTATTATTTTTTTTGAATTAGCATCTATAGAATTTTCAATTAATTCCTTAATAATTGATAAAGGATTTTCAATAACTTCACCTGCTGCAATCAGTAATGAAATTTCTTTAGGTAATCTATTTATTTTTTTATTCATTTAAATTTTAGTAAGACTTTTAGCCCAATAAATACTTGATATAGAAAATAATAGAGTAATAATTGCTGTAAATAAAGTAGTGATTTCTGCTCCAAAATATTCAAAAGCCCATCCCATAGGTAGCATACTAATTGGCATCAATCCCCAAGACATCATTAATAAACTTATTACTCTGGCACGATACTCTTCACCTGCATTTTCCATCATTAATGCTTGCCCTAAACTCCATCTTCCAGTTTCTGAAAAACCAACAATTATCATTGCAATAATTCCAACTATGAAGAAGCTTAAAGTTGATGCCATCAATAAACCTATCCCTGTAATAATTCCGATAATTATTAAGATCCAGCCTCGTTTTGACTCAGAACTTAATGATGCGATTAGTATTGAGGATAATATACCTCCAATACCTCCTGCTGCCATAAGGTTACCTACATCACCAGGAGACGAAAGATAAACATCTTTTGCAAATACAGGTATAAGCATTCTAAATGGTCCTGTACACATTGCTAAAATTACAGCATGAATCCATATTAGCCGAATTAATTTATTTGTTCTTAAGTACTTAAATCCATTTATTATTTCTTGAATAGTTGATGTGTTTTTATTGGATAATTTTGGAGGAAAATTAGGCACAAAACCCATAAATAATACTCCAACAGTCATCAAGATAGAAACTATTACATAAGAATTTAAGGGTCCAAAAAATTCATAAGTATAACCTCCTATAGCCGGAGCAATCATAGTGGTTACACCCATTTGCATTGCATTTAATCCTATTGCATTGGTCAATAGTTTTTTCCCGACTAAATCTGGAATCAATGATTGCCTAGCAGGAACTTGAATAGCAAACATTGCTCCTTGAGTTACAGATACAAGGAGCAAATGACTCCAATGTAACATATTTAGATATATTAGTATTCCAACAATTATACTTTGGATTACATTAACACTCTGAGCGAATTGGATTAGCCTTTTTTTATTTACTTTTTCGCCCAGTACTCCCCCAAACATTGAAAAAAGTAACAAAGAAGGAGCAAATCCTGCTGATACAACGCCCGTTATAAACGCATCAGAAGTAATATCATAAACTAAAATTCCTCTGACTGTCATTTGTATCTGAAAACCGGCCATCGAAAAACCTAAACTTAGCCAGACGTAAAGAAAATTTCTGTTTCCTAGGCTCTTGAAAATATTTTTAGAGTTTTTCAAATTGTTATTTCTCTAACTTTTGCAACAAATCTTCTAGTTCTTTCACTTTTATATAATCTTCATTAAGTAGACTGTATGCCCTACTTATATATGCAGTTATAATATCTTCAGAATTAGGATTACTTAAATCAACATATTCAAGTAGTTTATATATTTTTCTATTTTCAGGAATAATTGTGCTTATTATTTTAATTTCTTTTTTTAATTCATCTATCTCATTAATCTCATTATTATCTTTGGAAAAATTGATTTTTCCAATAAGTTTAGTTATTTCCGCTAAAAGATCAGATTCATTCATATCTTTATACTTATGATTATCGATTTCTTTTTTGTCTATTGGGATGTCACTAATTAATTTATCAAGATCATCAAAATTTTTGGAACTAGTTAAATCTGTATATTCATTAGCTAAAGAATTAAGTTTTGACATTGATGAAGTTACATCACTTGAATTAATACTTCCTCCATAAATTAGGTCATCTTCTCTTTTTTTTGCTAAAGAGTACAAATTTTCGTAATTTCCCACAAATTTTTCAGGAATGGGAGGGAAAATCATTTTTGTCATTTCTTCGTCAGGAATTTGATCCTTAAACATTTCAGGTATATATTTAGTCAAATCTCCTGATATTGGGAAATCCATAACATAAGATGCATATAATTCATCATATTCTTCAAAATAAATAATGGCATGGCCTTTGGGACTATTTTCATTGCCATATTTAAAATCTAAGTTAGACATATAATATTTTTTCCTTGTTTTAAAAGTTATTAATACTAAAATAAATGTAGGAGTAAAAATGCTTTACAAAATACTAGTATTACCAATTCTACAACTTATTAACCCAGAGTTCTCTCATTTAATAGCTGAAAAATTTTTTCAATTACATTTTTACAAAGTTTTTAATCTTTTTTTGTTTAGAAAAAAGTCCAATGAAATCCAAACTAAAGTATTAGGCTTAGAGCTTAATTCTCCCATAGGGTTAGCTGCAGGTTATGATAAAAATTGCAAAATATTATACCCTTTACTATCCTTAAATTTCGGATTTGTTACAGGGGGAACAATTACATTGCATGAAAGATTTGGAAACCCTAAGCCTAGACTTTTTCATATCCCAAAAGAAAAAGCTCTAATTAATTCGTTAGGCTTCCCAAGTCTAGGGCTTGAAAAAATAATTAAGAACTTGAGATCTGAAGTAGATCAAAGAATATTTTTATCAGTTTCTGGTATTAAACATGATGAGATAATTTCATGTATAAAATCATTAGAAAATAAAACTAGAGTTTTTGAAATAAATATTTCTAGTCCAAATACCGAAGGATTAAGATTATTTCATGATCCGAAAGAGTTATCTAAACTTATGAAAGAAATTAAAAGTGTTACAAATAACAAAATTTTAGTAAAACTACCTCCATGGTTAGAATCAGATAATAATGATCTTTTAAACTTAGGTAAAACGGCGATTGATTCAGGAGCTGATGGATTAGTAGTTGCAAACAGTTTACCTATAGATAATGAAAAATTAGCAGTTGGAAAAGGTGGTAAATCAGGAAAAATATTAACCAAAAATACTTTTAGAATGGTTTCAGAAGCTAGATCAGTTTTAGGACCAGATCCTATTATAGTAGCATGTGGAGGTATTTTTGAAGCAAAGGATGTATGGAATGCTTTAGCTTCAGGTGCAGATTTATGTCAGGGTTATACAGGATTTATATACGAAGGTTTATCATACGCTCACAATATAAATAAAGAATTAAAAAAAATTATGGATGATAAAAAAATCAGATCTACAGATGAGATTAAAGGGGAACCTTTATTATGATTTTTTTGTCATAATTTCATCGTAAAAAGGCATAGATTCTTGAGCTCCATATCTTGTTACACTAATGGCAGACCCAATAATTGCATTTTCTATTGATTCAAATAATTCTGCACCTGAAGCTAAAAAGGCTCCTAAAATTCCAGTGAAAGCATCTCCAGCAGCTACACTTGCTCTAACTTTTGGAACCTCGTATGGTTCGAAGTATCTTTCTTCATTTTCATTCATAAAAAAAGCCCCATTTTCACCAAGAGTAATGATACAGTTTTTTATTCCTTTTGATATGAGTAAGTTACAAGATTTTTTTGCATCATCAATACTTTTGATTTTTATTCCTGTCATATACTCAGCTTCGGTTTCATTTGGAGTGATAAAATCTGCCATTTTATAATAATCAAATTTAAGATTTTCCCTGAAAGGTGCAGGGTCTAATATTATGGGAATGTTATTTTCTCTAGCAGTTTTCATAAATTCTCTAGTAATTTGTTCATCTAGTTCGTTTTGTGTTATTAATATTTTGCTTTTATTAATAATTTTCTTAAATGAATCAACTAGGTGTAAATCTTTTTTTTCATTAGCTCCATAAACTGCATTAACATGATTTTCTCCACTATTTGTTGTAAGAATAATAGCAATTCCCGAATGTAAATTTTCATCAACAAATATATTTGAAGTAATGATGTTTTCTTTTTCTAAATAATTTTTTAATTCTGATCCGTAACTATCGTTTCCTATAAAACCGAAAAAATTTATAGATTCACTATTAGATACTCTAGCTGCAGCAACAGCTTGATTACCTCCTTTTCCTCCTGGTGCTGTATAAAACTTATCTCCTACTACAGTTTCTCCTGGGTTTGCAGGTCTATCTAAATTCATTATTAAATCCATATTTAATGCACCTAATACAGATATTGAAGAATTTTTAGTATCTAATTTCATACGATAAGCCTAAAAGTTTATTATCAGTTATAATAATATAAATGTTTTATATCAACAAGTAATATAATTTAAAAATATGGCTAATGTAAAAATCCCCACTCCGTTAAGATCACTAACAAATAATGAAACATCTGTTGAAATAAACGGCGATAAAATTATAAATATTATTCAAAATCTTGATCAAAAATTTCCAGGTGTTAGTGAAAGAATAATGGAAAATAATGAATTAAAGCATTTCGTCAATATTTACATAAATGGAGAAGATATAAGATATTTAGATTCATTAGAAACCAAGGTTAATTCATCTGATGAAATTGCTATAGTTCCTGCTGTAGCTGGAGGTTAAATAATTATTTGTCTTAAGGAATCTATTACTATTGATTCCTCAACATCTTGAGAAATTATTGCGTTTCCAATTGAATCTAATAAAACCCATTTCACCTTTCCATTAGAAACTTTTTTATCCATTTTAATTGCATCTAAAATATTTTTAATATCAATATTTTCTATTTTGACAGGCAAATTATATGCCTTTAATATATTTTCTTGCCGATCTACTATTTCCTTATTTATATAACCTTTTCTCATTGAAATATTTGCAGCTGCCATCATTCCAATACTTACAGCCTCACCGTGCAAATATTGGTTATAATTACTTATTTTTTCTATAGCATGTCCCACTGTGTGACCATAGTTTAATTTAATTCTTTCATCTCCTCTTTCAAATTCATCTTCTGATACTATTTTTGCTTTTATTGCAACGGATCTTTTTAGTATTTCAGCTGAATAATCATTGTTTAGTTTATAAATTTTTTCGTGATTTTTTTCAAACTCAAGAAAAAGTTCTAAATCTTGAATTAGAGAATGCTTAATTGCTTCCGCCCATCCACTAGTTTTTTCTCTATCAGGTAGAGATCCTAAGAAGTCTAAGTCTTCAAAAACAAGCTTTGGTTGATAAAAAGAACCTACAAGGTTTTTTCCTTCTGGTAAATTATAAGCTACTTTTCCTCCTATAGCCGCATCTGTCATCGAAGCAAGTGTTGTTGGAATTTGTATAAATGGAATCCCTCTAAGATAAGTAGAAGCTGCAAATCCTATGATATCTCCAGCTACCCCTCCTCCCATTGAAATTATAAAGTCTTTTCTTTCTGCTTTCATATCAGCCAACCAGTTATATATTTTTGAAACAGTTGAATGTGTTTTTAGTTCTTCAGAAAATTCCATAGATAATGAATTTGTTATAAATCCTTGAGATTCTAATGACTCATGTAAGCTTTTTGTTTGTTTAGGAAACATAGATTTATCAGCTATCAGGAAGCATCTTTTGTTATTTAGGTTAGCTTTATCAAGTTCTTTACCTAGTTCTCCAAGTATAGATTTACCTACAATTACTCTATAATCTCCTTGAGATGTATTTATAGTTGATGCTAAGTATTTATTTCCCATAAATTTTTCTTATTTCCATAACTATTTGATTTATATCTTTTTCGTTAGTATCAATCTTTATATTAGCAACATTGTAAACGCTTAGCCTACTATTGAATAAATTTATAATATTTTCTTTTTTTACATTAGATCCTATAAGAGGTCTTATTTCACTAGATTTATTTAATCTTTTAAAAATAGAATCAACTGAAGCTTCTAACCATATGATAAAACCTTTATCTTGCATAATACTAAGGTTTTTATCAATAGTTGGGATTCCTCCTCCTGTAGCAATTATATTATTTTTTGAAAAATCTATTTCAGATAAAACTTTCGTTTCAGTTTTTCTGAACTCATCTTCACCATTATCTAAAATTATTTCATCAATGGTTTTACCATTTTGAATTTCTATGATTCTATCTGTATCAATGAAATTGTAGCTTAGAGACTTTGCCAAACTTTTTCCTACTGAACTTTTACCAGACCCAGAAAATCCTATCAAAAATAAATTTGATAAATCTTTTTTATTTTCCATATTCTTTGAAGCTTTTGATATAAGAAACAAAGTTTCTTTTTATTTCCTGCAAACTGTCTCCTCCAAACTTTTCTAAAACTACTTCAGTTAATGCAAGAGCTAACATTGCTTCTCCAACTGGACAAGCTCTACTAACTTGGCAAATGTCTGATCTATTGTAAGCAGCTTCGACAACTTCTCCTGAAATAATATCTACTGATGGAAGAGGACTGGTCATAGTTGCTATTGGCTTTATAGCGACATTCACGACGATACTATTACCATTCGACATTCCCCCTTCTATCCCCCCTGAATGATTAGATATTTGAGAAAAGTTTCTTGGGTCTGATTTATTAGGTTCAATTACATCTTGAACTTCTTTTCCTAATTTTTTGGTATTTTCAAATCCATTTCCTATTTCAACTCCTTTGACAGCATTTATAGAAATCATGGCTTGTGCAATTTTCCCATCCAATTTATTATCCCAATGAGTGTGGCTTCCTAGTCCTAGGGGAACGTTTTGTGCAATCACTTGAAAAATACCACCTATGGTAGTTCTTTCTTTTTTTACTTGATCTATAACTTTCTTAAATCTATTGTCTTCTTCACTATTTGATGCTCTTACCTCAGATTTTTCTACATAATTCCAATCAATATCATCTAAATTATTTATTTCAGATTCTTCCCAACCTACTGATTTAACTCTAGATTTTATTTCAACACCTAGTTCTGATAAAAATTTTTTACATATTGATGCAGCTGCTACTCTTGCTGCAGTTTCTCTTGCGCTAGCTCTTTCAAGTACATTTCTTACATCTTTGTGGTTGAATTTTAAAGTACCAGGAAAGTCTGCATGACCTGGGACTATTTTAGTTTGTAACTTTATATCTTCTTCTGGGTCTACTGGAGTTATTGACATGGGTGTCGTCCAATTTACCCAGTCCTTGTTTTCTATCCAGAGAGATATTGGAGAACCTAGTGTTTTTCCATGTCTTACACCTGTAAGAATCTCCGCTTTATCTTTTTCAATTTTCATTCTTCCGCCTGATCCATATCCTTTTTGCCTTCTAGACATATCTTTTTCAATATAATCTTCGTCAATAGATAAATTTGAAGGCATTCCTTCAATTATTACGCTCAGGCCTTTACCATGAGATTCTCCAGCTGTTAAGAATCTAAATTTTCCCATTTTTAATCCTCAATTATTTTTAGTTATTCCAACCGCTTGTAGCATTTTTTTTACAGGGGCCTTTTCCCTTGTAACTAGTTCAAAGCCCTCTATTGCTTGAAAAACAAGCATTGTTATACCACCTATTGTTTCAATATCGTTATGTTTTGCTTGTTCAATGAAAGGAGTTATTTCAGGAGAATAAACTAAGTCATAACATAAGGCTCTTTTATTAATATTATCAGTATTTATTGGAGATTTGTTTGGATCAGGTCCACCATGCATTCCAACGGAAGTTGTATTAATTATCAAATCTAGGTCACTAACAAAATCTTTATCACTAAGTTTTGATGAATCTATTATTTTGATATCTTTACCTACCTTATGAAAATTACTAACTAAATCTTTTGCATTTTTTTTAGTTCGATTATAAATATAAATGCTATTTGCTTTCTCATTAATTAATGCCATGCAAATTGCTTTTGCAGATCCTCCTGCTCCAAGTACAAGGCAATCCTTATTGGTGATTTGTTTACCATAATAGGTCAAACTTTCTTTGAAACCTATCCAATCAGTATTGTATCCTTTCAATCTACCTTCAGAATTTACTACCCAGTTTACAGCATTCATTTCTTTGGCTGAATCATCAATCTCTTCAATAAAAGAAATAATAGAATTTTTATGAGGTAGTGTTACACAAAATCCAAGGATATTAGGATTTCTTAATTCTTCGATTTTTTTTTCAAGATTCGATGGATTAACTTCCCATACGTTAAATTCAATGTCTAAATTTAATTCTTTAAAACCTGCTTCATGAATTTTAGGGGATAGAGTGTGACCAAGAGGATATCCTAATATGCCGATCTGTTTCATAAATTACCTTTTGATACTAGATAATTTTCCAAAATAAGTACAGCTGAAGCAGAATCAATCTTATCTTTGATTTTTCTTTTATTCGAGTCTAATTCCTTTAGGTATTTCTCTGCTTGCTTAGTTGTTAATCTTTCATCCCACATAATAACTTTAATTGTTTTGTGTTTGGATTTAATTAAGTTCGAAATTGATCTAGAATACTTAGCTCTTTCACCTTCCCTGCCACTTAATAACTTTGGCAGACCAATAATAATTTTTTCTACTTTCTTATCTTCAATAATTTTTGATATTTTTTCAAGAAAATTATCTTTAGAACTAATATAATCTAATGGAGTACATAAAGAAGATATTTCATTAGAAATTGCTACTCCTGTTCTTTTTATACCTATATCTAATCCTAAGATAGTCATTTTTTTAGATTTTTTTCTAGAATATTTTTAGATTCATTAAAGAATTTCTCAAAATTTTTAATATCTTTGATTCCTACTTGTGCTGAAAGTTTATTTCCACCACCACCACCATTAGATTCTTTAGCAATTATTTTAGCTACTTGTCCTGCTTCAAAATCTATATCATCAGTTGCCATTATGACAATCACTCCTTTATCTTCAATTATTGAACCCAATATAGCTAAACCACTGCCTAGTTTTGTTCTTAGATTATCTCCGGCATTTCTTAATGCTCCAATATTTGAAGCAGATACTTTTGAACATGAAATTTTTGTTGATCCAATATTAAATTCTTGACTAATAGATTTATCATTATTCCCCATTGATAAATTTGTAATTTGCATATTAAGATTTTCTATTTGCTTTTGTTGTTCTTTAGAAAGTTTTTGTAACTGATTAAATTTTTCAACTACATCTTCATTATTTGAACTAAGAGATTTCATTATTTCATTTACAATTTTTTGGTTGCTATCTACGATATTTTCAGTTCCAATTCCAGTAGTAGCAAATATTCTCCTATTACCAGATCCAATCCCTGTCTCAGAAACAATTTTGAATAATCCTATTCCACCTGTTCTATCCATATGAGTTCCACCACATAATTCAAAACTCCATGGAGCATCAATCCTGATTGTTCTTACATCATTTTCATATTTATCATCGAAAAAAGCTATAGCACCTTCATCAATAGCTTTTTTGTAAGTAGTATTGCATACTTCAACTTTTATATTATTTCTTATATATTCATTAACCCTAAATTCAATATTTTTTATTGAAGATTCGTCAAGTGATTCTAGGTTAGTGAAATCAAATCTTAAGTAATCAGGGTGCACAAGAGAACCTGACTGACGAACATGAATTCCTATTATTTCTCTAAGAGCTGCATGCAGTAAGTGAGTTGCAGTATGGTTTCTTTTTATCTTTTCTCTTCTTTCTTCATTAACTATTAATTTAATTAAAGAACCATTAGTAATTTCGCCTGATTTCATTTTAGATTTATGAATAAATAATCCTCCATAGGGAGATACTGTATCTATAATTTCAAATTCTCCTGTTTTAGAGGTGCCAATTCCTTTGTCCCCTACTTGTCCCCCCTTTTCAGCATAAAAAGGAGTTTTATCAGTAATAATCTCAAATTCATCATCCTGAATGATTTTTTCTACGATTTTATTGTCTTTAATAATTGCTAATATTTTAGATTCGGACTTAAGTGTTTCAAATCCAGTAAATTCTGTTGGTTTTAATTTTAAGGATGAATATAGTTTTTGGGATATATTCTCAGAATTTTTTTCACTGATGTTTTTTGAGGACATTTTCTGTTCTTCCATTATCCTCAAAAATTCATCTTTATCAACATCTAATCCATTTTCCATACATATTTCTGTTGTGATCTCTATAGGGAATCCATAAGTATCATACAGTATAAAAGCTTCATTACCTGATATTAATTTATTTTTTTTCTTACTATCGTTTTTAGAAAATATTTCATTAGCCGCGTCCTCTGATGCCTTGAATCTTTCTACATTAATTAAATCAATTCCGCGTTTTTTCATTAGTTCATTCAATACTTGTGTACCAAAGTTTAATGTTTTATTGAAATTTTCTTCTTCCTTATTAAGAACTGAAGTTATAAATTTTAATTTTTCCTCTAGCTCAGGATAAACATGTTTAAGCTTTCTAGATGTAATATCTGCTATTGGAGACAATACAGGGAATTCTAAACCTAATTTTTTTGCAGTAATCATACCTCTTCTTATTAGCCTTCTCAATACATATCCTCTGCCTGTATTTTCTGGTAATACACCATCTGCTATAAGAAAGGATGCCGATCTTCCATGTTCAGCTATGATTCTTTTAAATTTTAATGATTCAGAGTCTTGTTCTGGGGCTTTGTCATCTAGATATTCTAAATGATCCTTAAAAATATCAGTTTTATAAGCAGTCTCTTTGTTATTTAAAACAGCTACTGTTCTTTCTAGTCCCATGCCAGTGTCTATATTATTGAAAGGAAGAGGCTTATCATTTCCACTTAAGTCTCTATAAAATTGTGTAAAAACTAAATTATATAGTTCAATAAAATCATCATGTATATTTGGTCCCCAGTTTGGATTATCAAATTCTAGATCATTAATTTTACCTTGATAATAATGTAATTCTGTACAAGGGCCACATGGACCTTCGTCTCCTGCAGGACCCCACCAGTTGTCCTCATCTCCAAACTTATATATATACTTTTCTTCTATACCTAAATCAATCCAAATCTGTTTAGTTTCATCATCATCTTTATAAACCGTAAAAAAGAGTCTATTTTTTTCAAATCCAAGGACATCAATCATAAACTCCAATGCCCATTCACAAGCTTCTTTTTTGAAATAATCACCAAAACTAAAATTTCCAAGCATTTCAAATAAAGTTAGGTGAGTATCGTCTCCTACTTCTTCAATATCGGTGGTCCTAAAACATTTTTGAGAAGTTGTTATTCTTTTATTCGGAGGCTCCTTTTCTCCAGAAAAATATGCTTTAAATTGAGCCATACCAGAGTTTGTAAGCAATAGAGAAGGATCTCCACTTGGAATTAAGGATGATGAAGGCATAATAAGATGATTTTTTGACTCAAAAAATTTCAAAAAACTATCTCTGAGTTGATCTGCTGTTTTCGGTGTATTCATAAATTTTAGTACTAATTATATATATATTACGATAAAGAATGTTAGTTTGTCTTGGTTTTTATCTGCTCAAATATTTTCTTCCTCCATCCACTTATTTGGATTTTATTTGATCCAAAATATTTTTCTAAATCTTTTTTATTTGCCACCAATTGTTGAGATATATTAAGCTCTTCTGATAAATCAAGTAATAATTTTTGATATTTTTTAACATTTGTTCTTTTTTGTTTCAATTTATTTGGAATATTTTCTGAAAAATCAAATTTTTTAAATAAATCGGAATAATCATTAGAATTAAAAAATTTATTTATATCTAATCTTTCTTTCTTTAATTCATCAATACTTAGATATTTTTTTGAAGATAACTTAATAATATTTTTATCACTTAAGAACCAAGTCTTAGGTATATTTCTTTTCCTAGAAATATCTTCTCTATATTTAGAAAGCATGATAAAGAGATTTTCATTTATTCCTGAAAAATCACTTAGTTTTATTTTTTTCCATGAATTTATTGGATCTTTTTTAGATTTATTATCCCGTAATACTTTTTCTAATTCTTCCTTGTACCAATTTTCCTTTTTTTCATTTTCTAGAATTGTAGATATTTTTTGGTATATTTTTTCTAGATATATAACATCGTTTGCTGCATAATTGATTTGTTTATTTGTCAATGGTCGCTTTATCCAATTGGAAGTTTGTAGCTCTTTATCAATTTCTATATTTAGATATTTTTTTACCAAATTTTTGTAACTAATATGATGTTCTAGATCAATAAATGCATTTGCTAATTGGGTATCGAAAAAGTTGGTTGTTTCTATAGAAAAAAAATCATTAATAATGTCTAAATCTTGTTCATAATCATGAAATATTTTTTTATATTTTCTATTCTTAAATATATTTTTTAATACACTGACATTTTTATTCTTATCAAGGCAATCAAAAATAAAGACATTTCCATTTACAGCTAGTTGAATCAGACAAAGAATAGGATAGTAAGTTTTTTCTCTAATAAATTCTGTATCAACAGAAATGATTTGGCTTTTGTTTATCTCTTCTAAAAAAAAATCAATATTAGATTTATCTGTAATTAAGTTAATGTTCATAATTAATATTTATAA
>Ga0208130_1000281_pt1 | contig 27321 bp, 19 predicted proteins | sample ETNtaG_31_FD_185771 | JGI IMG/M metagenome (GOLD analysis project Ga0208130, IMG submission 185771) | Marine microbial and viral communities from oxygen minimum zone, Eastern Pacific Ocean - ETNP201310SV78 (SPAdes) (version 2) | ecosystem: Environmental > Aquatic > Marine > Oceanic ... | reverse complement strand
TCCCAGTGTCCGATATGAAGACTGGGTTCTTGAAGATCCAGCAGGTCAGAGCATCGAAACCGTTCGTAACGTTAGAGACGAGATTGATCGCAGAGTGCGAACCCTAGTGTCTGAACTTATCGACTAAGCGTCAGGTCGAAGATCAAAAGCGACTTTAATCAGTCCACGAGGACCTGCCTGAGCAGCGTGTTCAATGGCGGTCTGATATTCCGACAACGGGTATAGCTCACTTACCAATCGACCAAGATCGAAATCTGTCACCATCTCTGTTGCTAACTCAAATGTGTGCGTATCACCATGTGCGTGTTCAGTGCCGTAGCAGTAAGCACCCACGAGCTCAGTTTCACGATGCCACAACGCAGTCAGATTCATGTCTACCTGGTTTGGCATACCCAACAACACCACTCGGCCACGTGGGCGGGTAAAGGCAATTGCGTCAGTCAGAGAGCTAGATGACCCGACTGCATCAATCGTCACATCGACGCCGGATCCCAACGTTGAACCAATAACGCGAGTGCCTGCTGCTCGGCGGATGGCTCTGCCAAGTTCCTCAGGCACCACTGTGAGATCTGCGCCGAGAAGACGGGCGGCCTTGTGTTGGTGCGGATAGCGGGCGGCAACAACAATCGCATCAGCTTTGGTGAACTTACGTAACGCTGCGATAGCAGTCAGACCCATCGTCCCCGCGCCGATAACCGCAACGGTGCCACCGTCAGGAATATTGCCGCGCAACACTGCGTGCACGCCGGCAGCTGCGGGTTCAATCATCACCGCAGCTTCATCAGAGAGATCGTCAGCGACCGGGTGTAGTTGACTCTTGTGGGCAGCGAAGACCTCTGACCAGCCGCCACCTGTGCTTGCACAAGAACCCGTCTGCAAACCGGGTTCAAGGTCACCAGATACCAGATGACCGTAATCGTTGCCGTCAGCCTGAGCGGCACCAGGCCAAGCCGGTACCTCGCCTCGAGTTTCGGGTCCAAGGACTGGCTCAAGAACGACGCGACTTCCATCTGCTCGTTCCCCAACCACTTCATGACCAGGAATGAAAGGGAAAGACGCTAACGATTCAAAATACCGAGACGCTTGACCGTCGATGGTTGCCAGGTCCGAGCCACAGATACCGGCAAGCCTGGTCGTGACGTGCTCCCAGCCGTCTCCGGGAAGTTCAGGTGGTTCGACTTGTGTCAATTTTAATGGCCCAACGGAGGCACCGGCGCCTGGCTTCAGTCGCGATGCTGCCATTGCGGCTACGTATCGAACCTCTTTTCGAGGGAATAGGAGAGCATCCATTAGTAGGGAAGGTACTTCCTTGGGTTGCGTAATACATTATTGACTCGAATTTCAAAATGTAGATGAGGTCCGGTCGATAAACCAGACGAACCCACATCACCTATTCGTTGGCCTTGGCGCACTGTTTCGCCGTCTTTGACAAGGATCTTGTTGAGGTGCGCGTACAAGGTGCTAAAGCCGTCACCATGATTGAGTACGACAACTCGCCCGAAGTCTTTCATGTAAGTAGCCGTTTCGACTACTCCTTGGTGAGCAGCCCAAACAGGTGAGCCCTTAGCTCCATCAAAATCGGCGCCATAGTGCATTCGCATTGTTTTTAGGATTGGATGGAACCGACGACCCCACCCTGAAGTGATTGGTGCTGAAGAAGGAAGAATAATTGTTTCGGGGTTGATGCTCTCGGGGTGCCACTCGATTTGTCGGGCATTGATTGCTACCAATTCTGCTCGTAGACCCCGAATCGCTGCTTCCAAGTCCATCTCAGATTCTTCGATGTTTTCGAGTTGAGCACTCAACGCCGCTATTTGGTCACGCAATGTTTCGCGGAGCTCTGTTTGGTTGCTTTGGCTGCGTTCAAGTTCTTCCAAAAGCAGCGCGAGCGCCGAGGGTGCGGGATTTTCCGGTTCGGTTGGTTCCCAAAACTCGGAAGCCCGGAAGGCCGCAGCTGGTCTAATCTCCCAAGCGTCGTCAAGGTCGCCTCTGGTTGCAGCGCCAAGCAAAATATCTTGGGGCGGGTTTACATCTAGCGGAGCTTCGACTGGTAGACGTTGATCTTGAATCGTGTACGTCCTGACGACCTTCTCAAATGCTTTGTCCAGCAGGGTTCCCGAACGCTGTCGATCAAGGAGTATTTGGGTTTCGATGATGCCAAGGGTTTCGAAGATCCGGTTGGATTCATCGCGTACTGCATCCATTTGGGCTTGTTGATCTTTTACCTTGCTGTCAATGTCGATTAAGTGTTCTAAGAGGTAGAAATCACCTACGTTTAGGTTGTCGAGCTCTTGCTCTAAGAGCATTTCGATGCCAAGGTCTGCGATCAACGTAACATCGCCTTGGGCAGTGGCCGGTGGTACGTAGATTGTCGTAACGACAGCGGCGATACACACAAAAATAGAAAAACGTCGTTTCAAATGTTTGAAAACCTTTGACAGTCCAGCGATCTGATGGATCAACTAAAAAGGTACTGGCCAGCAGGGGGGTATATAGATCGCCTACCCCAGCCTGGGGCCAGCAGCCTTTTCTGTTACTTCAGTCGAGATTCTTTCTATGAATTCGCTGATTGGTATATCTCGTTCAACTTCGCCGCCTCGCGGGTTCACTCCCGCAGTGTCGTTTTCGACATCTGAATCGCCAACCACCAAGATGTACGGCAATTTTTGGAGCTTGGCCTTGCGGATACGTGCTCCCAATGGTTCGTCAGCTTCAACCATTTCAGATCGAAGCCCCTCGGCTTGCAGTCGTGTGACGATTTCTGCGGCGAAAGAATCGTGATCCGCTCGGACGCCTAAGACCTGGACTTGTACCGGCGATAACCATGTTGGGAAGGCCCCTCCATAGTGCTCAACCAGAACACCAAAGAAACGTTCGATGGAGCCGAATAGAGCTCGATGAAGCATGATCGGTTGGTGCCGCTCGCCATCAGCGCCAACGTATTGAAGATCAAATCGTTCTGGAAGATTGAAGTCGCACTGAATAGTGGAGAGTTGCCACGACCTCCCGATCGCATCCTTCACATCGATATCAATTTTCGGGCCATAAAACGCAGCGTCACCTTCTTTCACCGCGTACTCCAGTCCGTGACGATCGAGAGCCTCTTTCAGCGCTGCGGTCGCTTGATCCCAAATATCGTCAGTCCCGACGTATTTCTCTGGATCTTTCGTAGACAAATTAAATTTGAATTGATCGAAACCGAATGCTCTCAACACTGAAAGCACGAAATCGAGAAGTGATGCGATTTCGTCAGCTAACTGTTCGGGGGCCACATACAGGTGACTGTCATCTTGAGTGAATCCCCGAATTCGCATTAACCCGTGGAGAGTGCCTGATCTTTCATAACGGTAGACAGTGCCGAGCTCGAATAACCGCAAAGGTAGTTCTTTATAGCTGCGTTGCCCGTGACCAAAAATGAGGCAATGCATAGGGCAGTTCATTGGCTTCGGGTAGTACGTTCCGTTGTCCATTTCCATCGGCGGATACATTCCGTCGGCGTAGAAATCAAGATGCCCAGAAGTTTGGAACAGACGCTCATTCGCAAGATGAGGGGTGTAAACGAACTCATAGCCGCCCTCTTCGTGGCGTTGACGGCTGTAGTCCTCCATGAGTTTGCGGATAATGGCTCCTTTGGGGTGCCACACCGCTAAACCGCCACCCAGTTCTGAAGGAAAACTCAATAGATCTAGATCCGCTGCCAGTTTCCGGTGGTCCCTCTTCGCTGCTTCCTCAAGGCGCACTAAATGTGCTTTCAAGTCCTTCTTGGATGCCCACGCAGTGCCGTAAATTCGTTGAAGCATTTGCCGATTTTCATCGCCACGCCAATACGCCCCTGCCACTCGCATCAGCTCAAAGTGACCCAGATAGCCGGTGTGTGGGACATGAGGGCCTCGACATAAGTCAACGAACTCATCGGTGTTTCTGTAAGTGGTGATGACCCCATCGTTAGGACCTGATGTCGGGTCGTCTGCTTCTCCGTCAAGGATTTCGAGTTTGTAGGGGTGATCAGCGAACAATCGGTTTGCTTCTTCACGCTCGACTTCTGCGCGAATGAAGGGTTGCTGTCGACCAACAATCTCTCTCATTTTGGAGGAGATCTTTTCTAAGTCTTCGTCGCTAAATGTCTGGCCGTCAGGTAAATCGAAATCGTAATAAAAACCGTCTTCGATTGGTGGTCCGATACTAAAGGTCGCGCCCGGATAGAGATTCAGCACCGCTTGAGCTAGCACGTGAGCAGTTGAATGACGTAACACCTCAAGACCTTCGTCTGAGGACGGGAAGACCAGAGTTACATTCGATCTATCTGGGAGTGGCTGGTTGAGGTCAAGTTGGGTTCCGTCGGCCACAGCGATGAGCGCATCTTTTGCGGCTCGGCCACCCAGTCGTTCGGCTAGGTCGGCCCCTGTTGCTTCTGGACCTAGGGCCTGTTCAGTGCCATCTGGCAGAACGATCGTTACATCGGAACTCATAGGCATAAATCGTACGGGGTTCTAAGCGTCGACCCTGATGTATTACCCGACAGAGCCGCCTGAATTTCCGAATCCGAAAACAATGTTCATCGTCAAAATCAGTAGCCCAATCCCAATAAGGACCCAAATCTGATCCGATTTTTGGAAGGACTTAAATTTCTCCATCGGTTTCCACTGCGCGCTTGGGTCCTTAAGAACCTTCTCATTTACTTTGCGCGTATCACCGTCGGACATGGTTACCCCCGTAGACGAACCAACAGCATGGCACCCTCAGAGGCCAACTACCAACATGATCGCCCTGAAAGTTTGATTACAAGAAGATATTTGTGGCTAGGCCAGAACGGCTTCAGGTCCGAGAAGTACACGCAACTCACCGGCTAATCCGTTATTTGGGTCAACGCGAAAATTGTCAGGCAGCTGAACTATTTGTTTGCCGACGTGCAGGAACACAGCGGTGTCACCTGCGTGTCGCAGAAGCAAGTCCTTAAGGTCTTGAACCAGCTTGTCGCTGATTTGATGAGAAGGCACGGTGAGGCGTAGTTCTGAAGGGCCACTTTTTACTTCGAAATAATTGAGTCGGTTTGCGATGAATTTTGGCTCGTCATCTCGGGTGTCGATCCTTCCACCCACTAACAACACGGCGTCATCGTCTAGCTGGTGGCCATGCTCTGCCATGGTCCTCGGAAAAACGGTGACTTCGATTGAACTTTGAAGATCTTCAAGATCAAACACAGCCATTGCATCCCCGCCTCGAGTGAACTTGCGTTGCAAATTCGAGACGACGCCGCCGATTGTGATGAATGGGTCGCGACCATCTTCGTAAGTTGGTTGATTCGCAGCGTCGGCTATAGCGCAGTCGGTGGCTCGTCGTAGCGAAGCGTCCACGCCATAGAGCGGGTGACTCGAGACATAGAGACCGAGCATTTCTTTTTCCCACGCAAGTTTCGTTTTTTCATCAACTTCGCTTTCGGGTACCTCCACTCGTTCGTCAAAGCCTCCGGAACTTTCTGCTAATTCTCCAAAGAGCGTCTGAATTCCCATATCTGCTTCACGACGACGATTAACAACTTGGTCGACGATCTGTTCGGCGACCGACAAAAGCCCTTGACGTGAATGGCCACACGACTCAAAAGCGCCGGCTTTGATGAGAGCTTCCAGGGAGCGCTTATTTAAGACAGAAGTTGGTACGCGTTCACAAAAATCGTAGAAGTCTTCGTATGGGCCATTGGTTGCTCGTTCTTCAACTATCGGACTGACAACGCCTTCGCCGACGTTACGTACTGCTGACAGTCCGAAAGGAATTCGCGCGTCTTTGGAGGCGAAGTCCACTTCGCTGCGGTTGACATCAGGTACTTCAACCACTATTCCCGCCTGCCGACAGTCATTTAGGTAAATTCCCGCTTTATCGAGATTGTGTTTTACGCCCGTCAGAACTGCTGCCATAAATTCGACCCGATAGTTCGCCTTCAAAAAAGCAGTCTGATAGGAGACCAAGCCATATCCGAAAGCGTGACTTTTGTTGAACGCATAATCAGCAAAGGGCTCAATGATGTCGAATAAGCGAGTGCCAAGTTGCTCGTCGTAACCTGCGGCTGCAGTACCTTCGACAAATTTTACGCGTTGCTCGGCAATTAGTTTCCGATCTTTTTTGCCGCATGCTTTTCGAAGATCATCAGCTTCAGCCAAGGTGTACCCAGCGATGCGTTGCGCAACACGCATCACTGACTCTTGGTAGATCATCAAGCCGTATGTTTCATCGAGTATTTCGCCAAGATCTTCATGGGGTAGATCAAGAGGTTTGCGACCGTTTTTTCGATCGGCGTAGTCGTTGTGCATATTGGCAGCCATCGGCCCGGGTCGATACAAAGCGACAAGGGCAGCGACATCATCGAATCCGGTTGGGGTGAGGCTGCGCATCAAACTCCTCATGGGCGCAGACTCGAGTTGAAAAACTCCTAATGAATCGCCGGCTTGGAGGAGCTCGAAAGTCTTTTTGTCGTCGAGAGGGATATCTTCAATATCAAGTTTGGTGCCGGTTGTGGCTTCGATGAGGCGCAAAGCTTCGTCGATAATTGACAAGGTTCGCAGCCCCAGGAAGTCCATCTTCAGCAGGCCGAGTTCTTCAACACCATTCATTTCAAATTGCGTAACCACGGGAGCGTTTTCTGGGTCTACTCCGGCCTCTGGTTTGCGTTGAATTGGTAGGTATTCGGTAAGAGGGTCGCGGGTGATTACAACTGCAGCGGCGTGAATTGAATCTTGACGTCGCAGTCCTTCTAGGCCTTTGGCGACATCGACGACCCTTTTGACGTCCGGGTCAGAGTCATACATTTGTCTTAGCTCAGCTGCCGCTTTGTATCCGTCAACGTATTGTTCTTCCTGGTCGAAGCAGGCCCATAACGGTGTGTCGCGGCCCATCACGAGTGGGGGCATGGCTTTAGCGACTTTGTCGCCGACGGCGTATGGGTATCCCAGAACTCTGGCAGCATCTCGAACTGCTGCTCGGGCTTTAATCGTGGAGAAGGTGATGATTTGTGCCACATGTTCTCGGCCATATGTTTCGGCGGTGTAGCGAATCATTTCGTCCCGATAACGGTCATCGAAGTCCATATCGATGTCGGGCATAGACTTTCGTCCTGGGTTCAAGAAACGTTCGAAGAGCAGGTCGTACTTGATTGGGTCTAGATCAGTGATCTGCAGGCAGTAGGCGACTGCGCATCCAGCTGCGGAGCCTCGGCCGGGCCCAACTCGGATGCCGTTGTCTCGAGCGTGTCTAATGAGATCCCAGGTGATGAGGAAGTAGGCCGAGAAATCCATGTCGGCGATGACACGAAGTTCGTATCCGAGGCGGTCAACGATTTCATCTGATAGTCGTGTCCCCCAACGCCTTTTGGCGCCTTCGAAAGCGAGATGGCGCAGGTAGTCGTCGTCTGTGTCGAATTCTGGTGGAAGTGGAAAGTCGGGTAGGTAAACGTTTCCGAACTCAATGTTGACGTCGGCGCGTTCGGCTATCCAGAGGGTGTTGTCGCAGCTTTCGGGTAGTTCATCGAAGAGGTCTCGCATTTCTCGGGCTGTTTTTAGATAGTGCTGGTCGCCGTGAAATTTGAATCTGTCGGGATCACTCATTTGTGAACCGGTTTGTACACATAGCAGGGCGTCGTGTGAAATTGCGTCGTGCTGGTGCGTGTAATGGGCGTCGTTGGTGGCCAGTAATGGGGCTTTTAACGTGCGTGCTATTTCGAGAAGCTGTGGGTTGCATCGCTGTTGTTCAGGGATTTCGTGATCTTGAAGCTCAACGAACAGGTTGTCTCGACCGAAGATGTCTTGGAGGCGAGCAGCGCGGTCGAGTGCGCCCTGGTAGTCGCCTTTGAGGAGGGATTGTTGGACGACACTGCCGAGACATCCCGTTGTGGCTATGAGGCCGCTGCTGTGCTGCTCGAATAGCTCCCAGTCCATGCGTGGTTTGTAGTAGTACCCCTCTAAGAATGCGCGGCTAGAGAGCTTCAGCAGATTGTGATATCCGGTGTTGTTTTCTGCGAGCAATGTCAGGTGGTAGTAGAGCTTTGTCCCCTCGTTGGTGTCGCCTCCTGAGTCATCTAGTTTTCTGCCTCGACGTGCAGGTCGTTCTTCTCTGCTTTCGAGGGCCATATAGGCTTCGGTGCCGATGATGGGTTTGATGCCGTGTTGGTTGCATCCTTTGTAGAAGTCAAGAACGCCGTACATGTTGCCGTGATCGGTGATCCCTAACGCTGGTTGACCATCAGTTACTGCTGCGGCTACGGCGTCTGGTATTCGTGCTGCTCCATCAAGCATGGAAAACTCTGTGTGAGTGTGGAGATGTACGAATGAGCGGGCCATATTGGGTGTTTCAGTTGAAGTGGTAGGTGGTTCTGCTGGTACCTCATGGCACCATGGAAGGAATCTAGTCCGAGGGAGTCTGAAAAAATCGCATGACTGACACCAACCCTTCAGAGCAGCTGAGTGCTGTTTTAACTGAGGAAGATCCAACAGAGGGTTTGTGGCAACTTGTTGACTCTGGTTGGGCTGATGAATACTTACCTGAGCTGCCTGCCCTTCGATTGGAACAAGATCCGATTCACCGTCACAAAGACGTTTTGACGCACACAATTGTGGTCACGAGTCAGAGTCCAACAAGGCTGCGAGTTCGTTTGGCCGCTTTGTTTCACGATGTAGGTAAGCCGCGGACTCGCTCATATGAGCATGGTGGCGTCACCTTTCGACATCATGAGGCGGTTGGTGCTCGGATGACCAGAAAACGAATGCCGAAACTGGGATTTCAGAAGGATATGACTTCTGACGTGGCTCAGCTTGTGTTTCTATCAGGTCGTTTTAAGGGTTATACCGACGGGTGGAGCGATAGCGCGGTGCGCCGATACGCGCGCGATGGGGGTTCCCTTCTCGGTGATCTGAACGATCTTGTTCGGAGTGACTGCACCTCTCGTAACCCTCGCCGTGTAGCGGCTTTGCATGAGGCATTGGATGACCTTGAACGACGAATCGCAGAGTTGGCGCGCGAAGAGGCTATTAAGGCCGAGCGTCCTGAAGTTGATGGTGACCGCGTGATAGCTCATCTCGGTATTGAGCCGGGACCAGTGGTTGGTCAAGCCTTAAAATTCTTGCTTGAGTTGAAGCGAGCAGAAGGTGATTTGGGGGAAACGGTTGTGTTGCAACGGCTTGATGCGTGGTGGCTGGAGCAACAGAAATAGGTTGGCGTCAGGTCTGGCCGGCCAGCTTGCGGTTCTTCACCTTTGCTTTTACGTAGTCGCGGTTCATAAATGCAATGAAATCGAGACTGATTTCTTTGGGACACGCCTCATGACATTCGCCATGGTTGGTGCAAGATCCGAAAAAGGTCTCCATTGTTTCGACCATCGTTTCAGTTCGTTCGAACCGCTGTGCTTGTCCTTGGGGGATCAGATTTAGATGGGCGAGTTTGGCCGAAGTAAATAGTTGAGCCGCTGAATTTGGGCAGGCTGCTACGCAAGCTCCGCATCCGATGCATGCGGCTGCATCGAAAGAAGTGTCTGCAGCTTCCTTAGGTACCCGGGTCAGGTTCGCGTCTGAGGCTGCTCCGGTATTGACTGATATGTATCCGCCTGATTCGATAATTCTGTCAAACGAGCTGCGGTCTACTACTAGATCTCTGACAACGGGGAACGCCTTAGCCCTAAATGGTTCAACAACGATGGTGTCACCATCGTTGAACTTCCGCATATGAAGCTGACAGGTGGTAGTCGCTTTTTCTTGTCCATGGGCTTGACCGTTAATCATGAGACTGCATGTCCCGCAGATGCCTTCTCTGCAGTCGTGATCAAATTCAATTGGAACTTGTTCGTCTTCAATGAGTTGTTCGTTGATGATGTCCAACATTTCAAGAAAAGACATGTCTTCGCTGATGCCGTTAGCAGCGTAGGTTTCGAAGTGGCCGGGGTCACTCGAGCCGTCTTGTCTCCAGACTTGAAGTGTCAGGTTTAGTTCCTGGGTCACTTGTAGCTCCTCTGAGTTAAGGCGACATTTTCGAAAGTTAGTTCTTCTTGGTGACGGGTTTGGACTGAATCGGCGCCATTCCATTCCCATGCAGCCACATGAGCGAAATTTTCGTCATCTCGTTGAGCTTCGCCTTCTTCGGTTTGATGTTCAGCCCGGAAATGTCCGCCGCAACTTTCTTCACGGTCAAGAGCGTCGCGAGCCATGAGTTTTGCTAACTCAAAGAAGTCAGCTACTCGCCCAGCTTTCTCGAGACCGGAGTTAAGGGTTGCTGCAGAACCTGGAAGGCGAAGGTCTCTCCAAAATTCTTCTTCTAGCGCTGGGATTTCTGAGAGAGCTTTTTCGAGTCCTTCTTTTGTTCGTTCCATCCCTATGTAGTCCCACACGATTTTGCCCAGCTCTCGGTGGAACCAGTCAACCGAACGTGTTCCGCCTATCGACATGAACCGGTTGATTTGGTCGTGTGCGGCTGCTTCGGCTTCTGCGAAGACTGGGTCATCGGTTGAGACGGTTGCTTCGCCGAGTCGCCCAGCTAGGTCGTCGCCGATTGTGTAAGGCAAAACAAAGTAACCGTCCGCTAGGCCTTGCATAAGAGCTGAAGCACCTAGCCGGTTGGCGCCGTGATCTGAGAAGTTTGCTTCTCCTATTGAGTAACAGCCAGGGATTGTGGTCATCAGGTTGTAGTCGACCCACACACCACCCATTGTGTAATGGATTGCTGGATAGATACGCATGGGGGTCTGGTAGGGGTTTTCACCTGTGATGTTTTCGTACATGTCGAACAGGTTTCCGTACTTGGCTCGAACTACCTCTTCGCCGTCGCGTTCGATAGCAGCGCCGAAGTCTAGATATACGCCGTTCTTTAAGGTTCCGACACCTTTGCCTTGGTCAACAACCGTTTTCGCGTTTCTAGAGGCAACATCTCGAGGAACTAGGTTGCCGAAAGCCGGATATTTTCGCTCAAGGTAGTAGTCGCGTTCGCTGTCAGGAATTTCGCTAGGGGAGCGAGTGTCGTCGAACGCGTCGGGTACCCAGATGCGTCCATCGTTTCGCAGAGACTCTGACATCAATGTCAATTTGGATTGAAACTCATCGCTTGCAGGTATGCATGTTGGGTGGATTTGGGTGTAGCAAGGGTTAGCGAAGAAGGCTCCTTTGCGGTGAGCGCGCCAAGCTGCTGTGACATTGCATGCCATAGCGTTAGTCGACAGGTAGTAGACGTTTCCGTAGCCGCCCGTTGCTAGTACGACAGCGTGACCGGAGTGGCTAGCTACCTCCCCGCTCACTAGATCGCGAGTGACGATTCCACAGGCTCGGCCATCTTTGAGTACTACATCGAGTAATTCAGTTCGGGTGTGTAACTCGACACCGCCGGCTGCGACTTGTTTTGCTAGAGCTTGGTACGCGCCTAACAAAAGTTGTTGTCCTGTTTGGCCCCGTGCGTAGAAGGTTCTGCTGACTTGGGCTCCACCGAAGGACCGGTTGTCCAAGAGCCCTCCGTACTCGCGAGCAAATGGGACACCTTGAGCTGCGGCTTGGTCGATGATGTTTACAGAAACTTCTGCGAGCCGATGAACGTTTGCTTCTCGACTGCGGTAGTCGCCTCCCTTTACTGTGTCGTAGAAGAGCCGGTGGACCGAATCGCCATCGTTCGTGTAATTCTTAGCTCCGTTGATACCGCCTTGAGCTGCGATTGAATGGGCGCGTCGTGGCGAATCATGAAATGTGAATGCCTTGACTTTGTAGCCGAGTTCGCTGAGAGATGCAGCGGCTGATGCGCCCGCTAGCCCTGTGCCAACAACGATGATTTCGAAACGTCGTTTGTTGTTGGGATTGACGAGTTTCGTCGAGAACTTATGATTTTCCCATTTTTCTGCGATTGGACCGCTGGGAATTTTTGAATCGAGAACTGTCATTAGTGTTTCTCCGCCTCGTGTTCTAAACAGGCCACGTCACCGACCTCACATTTTCGGTTGTCGTCGTCTATTAGGCCAGCCGTGACTAAGACTGGAAAACTGAGATTTCCGACGAGAATGATTCCTGCAACGCCTTTCGCCAAGCTACGACGAAGAGCGTTGTACTTGGGATTGTTGATACCCAAACTTTGAAAAAGACTCCATGTGCCATGGAATATGTGGATAGCTAGTGCCACGTTTGCGACTACATAAATGATCGCGACAGGCAAGCTCGAAAGGCTTGCAACAACATTGTGGTACGGATCACCGAGAACATAGTCATCTCCCAACCACCATCCCCAAGTGAGATCGGCAAGGTGGAATAGCAGATAGAGAAGAACGATTGGACCGGTCCACCGCATCGTTCTGCTTGCGTAGTTTGCAGCTACGTAGTCTCGTTTGCTGCCATATTTTTTTTCACCGCCAACAAAGTCAGCCTTGTCGCTTGCCTTTCGACTTCGTTCCTTTAACGAATAGGCCGAATGTATGTGCAACAAGAACATCCCGGCCAAACCAACTCGTAATAGCCAGAGAAGGAATGTTCTTGGGAACAAGCCCCCGCCGAGCCCTCGAAGGGTTTCCGCGTATTCGTGTAACTGGACGGGTCCTTCATAAATATGAAAGTTGCCGATCATGTGAACAATCACAAAACCGAGCAAACCGATGCCAGTCAGCGCCATGACCCATTTACGGCCAATGGACGATTGATAGATGTTCAAAGGAAATGGCAACTGCCATTTCCGCTGAAAGATTGGAGTCGAACCCTGAGGGTTCGTGGCTGTGGCCGCCATGGCCAACCTCCTAAAGGACAAACGTGCTCCAGAAACCGTATCTGCATCGGAGCTGGAATGCAGAATTCGTTAGCAAACCTTTACTTGATATGTGTTGACCGCGTGTACCTCGGGTCCCCGTAGTTCAAGTGCTAAGGAGGCTATTCCAGGATCCTTTGTTACCAAAAGAGTTTCTGCAATCTTGGTAACACTGTCTGGATCAAAGGCTCCGGTAAAGCTCCAACTTTGTGTAGTAAGCCCTGGAGCTTGCCACTTTACAAAGAGCGTTGCTTCGTGAATATGGGTCCTGAGGTCGGAGACAACGTGGATAGCGCAACGGTTCGTTCCGACAGTAATTTCATCTTTATGTAGATCAGCTACAACGATCACGGGCCGATTTGCTGCGCTCATCGCGTCCCAGGCCATTTTCGGTTTGCGACGGTGGTCCAATATGGCGCAGCTGACATATGGGAGAGCGTCAGCGAAGAGAAACTGACAAAACCCTCCCGTTGGTTTGTATTTCAGTGTTCTGAGTAGCTCAATGGTATGTCTGATTAGCTCTGCTTGACGATTCTGAGTGCTGTTAACCCAGTCTTCCCAACTAGATGAGCTATCTAGAGGCGCATATCTATTAATGAGTTCGAGTTCAGCGCCAAACTCTTCGGATAGCGAGTGGATGTCTACTTGCGGAAAGTTTGCTGCGTGACAAGCAGCTGCCAGATGGTCATCGTGGGGTACCGACTGGGCTCCGAACTCAGAAACAAATCGTAAGAGTCTTGGCACTCTGGCAGCCAAAACCGCTAGATCCGAAATTTTTCCGTGTCGCCATCCGAACCAAAGATGCGAATCAGTTCCATCGAGCTGAGGTAAGTGCGGAGCTACTCCCGAATGAGCTATGGAGGGTCTTGTAGGGTCAGCTTTGTCGAAAGAACGCTTCACTGAGCGGTCAAGAATCGATCTGTTCCACGACGGGATTTGATGGTTGAGAGATGTGAGCGCCCCGTAGGTGGAATTGATATCTAAGTTCCTTTGATTCCTCGCGGAGCGGTCGGAGTGGTAGGGCTCGTTGTGGCTGTTCCAAAGGACTATTGAAGGGTGGTGTCCGTACTGATGGACGAGCGCTGTCGCTTGTCGAGTTGCTTGAGTGCGTATACCTCTTGAGTAGCCCCATTGCAGGGGGAAATCTTGGAAGATGAGAATTCCAAGTTTGTCGGCCTCTGCGTAGAGATCGGGATGTGCAACATGACCATGAACTCGGACAAGATCGAGTCCAGCGTTTTTCGCGAGGATGAGGTCGCGTCGGTAATCTTCTTGAGAGATTGCAGACAGGTCTGAGTCGCTGGGACCAAAGTTGGTTCCTTTCAGGAAAATCTTTTCCCCATTGACTGAAGCGATCCAGTTTTTAAGTTCAAAGTTCCGAAGACCAGTTCGGCGACTTCTGGTGTCACTTGGAGTTTGGTTGAGCTTGACCGTTACCTCTACTTCGTAAAGCGGTTGAGCGCCCAAAGAGAACGGCCACCACAAATCTGGTTTCTCTACCGCTACGTGCCATTCGATCTCGTTGCGTCCTCGAGCCAACACCATCTCTTGACTGTGCTCAATGGAATGGGTGTTGCTGACGGTTGTGAGAACTTCAACGGTTGCGGTAGTGGCACTATCGAGCACTCCGCCGATTCGAATGATTGCTCGATCATCGTCTGCTTCGAGAACTAAAACTCTGAGGTCGTCGATTCGTATGGGTCCGGTCTCTTCGATCCTGACATCTCGCCATAAGCCTCCAGGATTCAAATTATGATTAAGACTGTCCGAATGCTGTAAGACCCCTGTGATGTTTCGTTTACTAGTGCGATCGGAAGGTGTTTCGCAGTTAGCTTCGATAGCCAGTAGATGCTGGCCAGGGGATCCTGTTGCTTGCGTTATTTCGAAATTGTGTTCGACGAAATACCCCTCAGTGTCTCCCAAATACGCGCCGTCGAACCACACATCACCCTGATAACAAAGACCGTCGATGATGAGCCAGCGCCTATTGCCTTTTAAGAGTCGGCCCATTTCAAACCGGCGGCGGTACAAGACAGCATCTGTGTCGTCTAGCTGCGGGCATGACCGCCATAGACCTGGGACTTCGATGTCCAGCCAGTCGTTATCGTCGAGTCCTGGATCAGCTACAACGCGTCGAGCGTCCTCATTTGCTTCAAGCACTTTCCAGGTGCCCGATAGCGATATTTCTCTTCCTGCGTTTAGAAACTCGTTCACGATCTTGCCGACCGTAGCGCTCTGAGCGACCCAAAGGGCGCGTCGGCGGTTAGGGTGCGGCCATGACTCAGCCAAGGAACCTCGGGGAATTAAAGAAGTCGGGATGGGTGTCTCGACCAGTAAAAGAAGAAATGCGACAAAATGCTGTCGCCCTCATATCTGCAGGCGAACCGCTATTCGACGGTGTTGTTGGATACGAAAATACTGTCTTGCCGCAGCTTGAGAATGCTGTTTTGGCCGGACATGACGTCATTTTCTTGGGAGAACGTGGCCAGGCAAAAACTCGAATGATCAGATCTTTGGTGAATTTGCTTGATGAATGGATGCCATACGTCGAAGGTTCAGAAATTTACGATGACCCGTATAACCCGGTCTCAAAGCATGCGAAAGACCTGGTCGACAAGCGTGGGGATAAAACTCCAATTACATGGGCCCATCGAGATGTTCGCTACGGAGAGAAGTTAGCTACACCCGATACCTCCATCGCTGACCTTATTGGTGAAGTGGATCCAATAAAGGTTGCTGAAGGTAGATATCTTTCCGATGAGCTGACGCTGCATTACGGGATGGTGCCTAGAACAAATCGAGGAATTTTTGCGATCAACGAGCTCCCAGATCTAGCGGAACGGATACAGGTGGGCCTGCTAAACGTGCTTGAGGAACGAGATGTCCAGATTCGTGGATACAAAGTTCAGCTGCCGCTTGATGTATTGCTCGTTGCCTCAGCTAACCCAGAGGATTACACAAATAGAGGCCGAATGATCACTCCGCTGAAGGATAGGTTCGGCGCTCAGATTCGTACCCATTATCCACTGGAAATTGAAACTGAAATTGACATCGCCGAACAGGAAGCAGCGCCGCTTGACGCCCCAGGGCTCTCCATCGTTGTCCCCGAATTTATGGCGGAAGTGATTGCCACCTTCAGTCACATCTGTCGATCAAGCCCACAAGTCAATCAGCGATCTGGCGTTTCGGTCAGAATGACGGTCACCAATTATGAAACCCTGACAGCGAACGCCACTCGACGCGCGTTGCAAGCTGGTGAAAACCATGTTGTGCCTAGAGTGAGTGATCTTGACGCTCTGATGGCGTCGTCCAGTGGGAAAATCGAAATCGAATCCATCGAAGAGGGTCGTGAAGGCCAAATCGTCAAGCAAATGCTGAATGCAGCTGTGCTTGAAGTCTTCAAAGGGCGATTCTCTCCTGAAGATCTTGTTGGCGTAGTCGACAGCTTTGACGGCGGCACTGTCGCTCATACGGGTGATGACTTAGGTTCAGCAGAATATGCAGAGATGCTTGCCGGTCACCCTGCTTTGGCTGCTGCTGTCGCAGAACTTACCGATTCATCTGAACCAGCTGAATTGGCTAGTGCTGTCGAACTAATCCTTGAGGGACTGCATTTATCGAAACGCCTCAACAAGGAAGCAATTGGCGTTCGAGCGACCTACAGAGGCCGAGGCTGAATACCAAATCGAAGTAGGACGACGTTTCATGGTGATCCGGAAAAGAAACAAAAAGCGAGAAGGCTCACGCTTCCGTTATTCGGCGTGGGATGGAACCCAAGTCGGATTTGAATACGACGCCCAAGATCTATTCAAGGAACTAACTGATGATTTGCTGTACCACGGTGATCTGAATGCTGCGATGCGGCGCCTCATGCAACAAGGCTTCGAAGACCGAGATGGCAATCGTATGCAAGGCCTTCGCGACATGCTTGATCAACTTCGAGAACGCCGAGAAGAGATGTTGGATCAATTCGATCTTGGCGGGATTTATGACGAGATCAACGAAACGTTGGATGACGTGGTATCAGAGGAGCGCGAAGCAATCGAAGACCACGTTGACGATGCTGCCGATTCCGGCGACCAACGAGCGAGTGAAATAGCTGAAGCTTCGTCGGTCGATAAGAACCTTCAATTAGACATGTTGCCGCCAGACTTAGCCGGCAAAGTGCGCGGTCTACAAAACTACGAATTTGTTTCCTCTGAGGCGCGAGAACAGTTCGAAGAACTCATCGACCGACTTAAAAAAGAGATCGCTCAAAGTCAGTTTGACCAAATGGCCGGAGCGATGGGCGAGATGCAACCAGAAGATCTTTCACCGATGAAAGACATGATGTCTGAACTCAACCAGATGATTGAGCAGCGAAACAGCGGTGAGGAACCAGACTTTGAAGGTTTCATGGAGCGACATGGAGACTTTTTCCCAGAAAAACCTGAATCACTAGATGAGCTTCTAGAAATCATGGCCGAGCGTATGGCAGCAATGCAGGCGATGATGAATTCGATGACGCCTGAACAACGACAACAGTTGCAGGAGCTATCCGCTGAACTGATGGATGACATGGATTTGCAGTGGCAGACCCAGCAACTTGCTCAGCACCTCCAAGACGCTTTTCCCGATATGAACTGGGACCAAAGCTACGACTTTGGTGGCAACGAACAATTAAACATGCCTCAGGCGACTGATGTGATGCAGCAACTTGGTGACCTAGATTCTCTTCAAGAAATGCTGCAGAACGCCTCCAACCCCAGTGCACTAGCGGAAGTAGACCCCGAAAGAGTTCAGGAGCTTCTAGGAAACGAATCAGCCGAAGCCATACAGCGATTGAGTGAAATGGCTCGGATGTTAGAAGAAAATGGCCTTGCAGAAAACAAGGAAGGTCGGCTGGAGCTCACCCCGCGAGCGTTGCGAGCGATAGGTCAGAATGCGCTTGGCGACCTCTTCGACAAGTTGATGGATGACAAAGTTGGTTCGCATCGGATCAACCGAATCGGCATCGGTCATGAACGTGCGTACGAAACTAAACCGTATGAGTTCGGTGACAACTTTAACCTCAACATTGAGCAGACTGTACGGAACGCTATAAGCAGAACTGGCCAAGGGACGCCAGTTCATTTGACACCTGATGATTTCGAAATCGAACGGACCGAGATGACCACTCGGGCATCGACTGTTCTCATGCTCGACTTGTCGCTTTCTATGCCTATGCGTGACAACTTTCTTCCGGCGAAGAAAGTAACGATGGCGTTGCATTCGCTGATCAGTTCCCAATACCCCCGCGATTACTTGGGGTTAGTTGGGTTTGCCGAGTCGGCATTTGAGTTCAAACCACAGCAGCTCCCAGAAGTTTCATGGGACTACGCATATGGCACCAATATGCAGCACGGTTTTATGATTGCCCGTCGCCTTTTGGCCCGCCAGAGTGGCACGAAACAGATCATCATGATTACCGATGGCGAACCGACAGCGCATATCGGCCCGAATGGTCAACCCTATTTCAATTACCCGCCCGTGCCCGAAACAATCGAAGCCACCCTAAAAGAAGTTGCTCGGGCAACGAAAGAAGATGTCCGGATCAATATTTTCATGTTGGATCCCAACAACTATCTCCGGCAATTTGTCGAGAAAATGACCCATATGAATGGGGGGAGAGCATTCTTTACAAGTCCCGACAACTTAGGTGACTACGTGCTTGTCGATTTCCTAGAACACAGAAGACGTTTATCGTCTACAGGTCGGTTCTGAAGTGAGAAGTGATTCAGGAAAGAACCAAGTCCTCATGTTTCCTGCTGGGCTACTAGATTCTCGACCATGAGTTCCACCGACCTAGCTCCCGAGCGCATCCGCAAGGGTGAACGCACGCGAACTCGAATCTTGGAGGCCGCTGCTGACGTTCTTGCGCGACGCGGATACGCCGCAGCAACACTGACCGAAATCGCATCGGTAGCAAAGATGCAGGCCGGAAGCCTCTATTACCACTTTGATTCCAAAGACGCGATTGTCGAAGAAGTCATGGCTGTTGGGCTTGATCATGCTCGCGACGCGATCCGAACGGCACTCAAAGCTGTAGGAGAAGACGCATCAGGACACGATCGACTGATGGCCGCCGTAGTCGCCTATATCACCGCAATAACCCTTGACTCTGACTTCACCAAGGCCAACATTCGCTGCTACGAAGAGTCACCCGAAACAACAAGAGAAAATCTTGCAGTGCCGCTGCGCGAATTTGCTAACGGTTGGGTGCGTTTGATGGAGTCGGGTCAGAGCGACGGTTCGTTGCGTAGCGACGTAGAAGCTCGGGTAGTGGCGCGCATGACCATCTCAGCGATGAATTCAGTAGTTGGTTGGTGGCGAGTTGACGGCGAATTCCATATAGAGCAGGTAGCGCATATGTTTGCGAGCACTGTGGTGGATGGTCTTTCCACCGACACTTAATACAAACCCGTAATAAAGCGAACGCTTTGGAGGACTAACTGTGAAATTTGACTTGTTCATGTACTGCACGATGGGAAGACGTGAAGAACTTGAATCAGGACTAGCGGGCCTCAATAATGACTACTACCAACGAATGCTCGCTGAAATATCCGATATCGCTAAATATGCAGATCGCAACGGATGGCACGGCCTAGGTCACCCCGAACATCACCTACAAATTGAAGGATTTGAAGCCTCGAATGATCTTGGCCTAATGGCGTCTTGGATAGCGAACGCCACAGAGCAACTGAGGGTCATATCGTGCGGCTTCGTATCAACCACTCATAACCCGCTGCGAGTAGCAGAACAGATTTCTACCCTTGACCACATGACCGGTGGCCGCCTAGGAGTCGGAATTGTTCGGGGATACCAGCATCGGTGGGTTGACCAACTGAAAATCCGACCTGACTTGTCTGCTGTTGGGCACTGGAACAAAGACACAGATGTCGATGAATACAACAGAAGATTCTTCGAGGAGTTTGTAGAGGTAGTGCTGACTGCGTTACGAAACAAAACCTTCAGCTATGAGGGCGAATTCTGGAAATTCCCAAATGACAACCTGAATCCGCATCACCACAGCGTCTATTCCGACTTCGGAGCAGGAGTAGACGCTGACATGACCATTAATGAGATTGGGATTGCCCCGAGGCCTTTACAAGATCCGCACCCACCTCTCTATGGCGGTTTCACGATGTCTATGAAGACAGCCCTGTTTTGGGCGAAATATGGAGGAACCCCGATCGTCTTAAGCGACAAACTAGATTTCTGCGAGGCGTTATGGAAAACCTACCGAGAAGAGTCGCCCCGGCACGGCATTGAAAAACCGAAGGGACATGAAGCCGCATGGGGAGGCATCACAGTCTGTGCCCCGACGGATCTTGAGGCCCAAAAACAATTCGAAGACATGGAATGGTTCTGGGACAGTTGGGCACGCCAATTCGGTCAGGGAATGCCGCTAAAACTGGTCGGTAGCCCTGACACCATAAGCCGACAGATTGAGGAGGCACACAGCCGCCTCGGCTTCGAAGAGATTTTCTTTTTAGTCCCGCAAGGAATCCATTCCAGCGATCAGATCATCGAATCGATGGATCTTCTCACACACCAGGTGAAGCCGAGATTTAGCTGAAGCTTTTCAACCCATTAATATATGGGTCGCAACAAACCAATTTACTGGGCCTAGCCTTAACGGTTCATGGCAGGTTTTGACTCACTCCTCAAGAGGCCTACTTTCGCTAGTAGCGATAACAGTTTGGCGAAGTTCGTAGCTCGCCCGGTTCTGCGTTTCGTAGATCGCGAAGTGGCAGGCGGCATATTGCTCTTGGTAGCGACAGCGACTGCCCTTATATGGGTGAACTCTGGATGGGGTGACAGCTATCACGACTTTTGGCACTCTGAAATTGAGTTAGCCGTTGGGACATGGCACCTCCCACACATGACTGTCGGTCATTTCGTGAATGACGCACTCATGGCCCTATTTTTCTTTGTAGTAGGCCTCGAAATAAAAAGGGAATTAGTTACAGGAGACCTCAGCTCTTTTCGAGCAGCGGCGTTGCCAGCGATTGGAGCGTTAGGTGGGATGCTGGTGCCAGCGCTGTTCTACTTCATGCTCAACACCAGCGGAGAGGCGTCACGAGGATGGGGTATCCCCATGGCGACCGACATAGCATTCGCAGTCGGAATCGTCGCTTTGTTAGGCAGCCGCGTCTCGCCGAAAATTAAGTTATTCCTGCTCACCTTGGCGATCGTTGACGATATAGGCGCAATAGCAGTTATAGCCATTTTCTATAGCAGCGGCCTGAGCGTCTCATGGTTATTGACAGCGGTTTTGGGCTTGGCAGCAGTATGGCTTCTCCAACGTGCACGCGTATGGGCCATACCCGTATATGCAGTGCTGGGTATTTTTATTTGGTATGCAACTCTGGAGTCAGGAGTACACGCGACCATCGCCGGAGTAGCGTTAGGCCTATTAACACCAGCAAAACCGCTTCTTGGTAAACGCGACGCTCAACAAATAGTTGATGCCCTTCCAAGCAACGCGAATGTTGCTGAAGTACGACACGCGTCTTTCCTAGCGCAGGAATCAGTGCCTCTTACAGAGCGACTAGAAAACATGCTCCACCCCTTTACTGCATTCATCATCATCCCGATTTTCGCGTTAGCCAATGCGGGAATCGAGCTCAGTGGGGACACCATTTCTGATGCTGCATCAAGCAACGTAACCCTTGGAATCATCGCCGGCTTGGTCATCGGAAAACCTGTAGGAATAGCCCTCTTTGCATGGGTAGCCACTCGGTTAGGCTTCGCCCTCCCAGAGGGAGTTAATTGGCTCCAGTTCATCGGAATGGGATTCGCCGCGGGTATTGGATTCACCGTGTCCATTTTCGTAGGTGGGCTGGCCTTTGATAGCTCGGGCGTAACGGATCTAGCCAAAATAGGGATATTGGTGGCTTCGCTAATTGCAGCAGCTGCCGCGTTGCTTCTTCTCTATCTCGGAAAGCAGCCGGACACTGAAAAATGATAGAAGCGATCTTGTTCGACTTTGATGGTGTTATACGCCAATGGGACGAATCTGACCTGTGGACCTTTGAAGTCGAAGCCAATATCGAAAGAGGCACTATTTTTGCCGTCGCCTTCTCTAAAGAACTTCACGAACCACTGACACGTGGCGAACTCACTTGGATCGAATGGAAAAACAAAACAGAAGACATATTGGTGGAAAGCCACGGTTCGTTCATTCGACCTCTTGTTAATAGATTTTTCGCTTTTGAAGGGCGAATTGATCTAGAGATGGTAAATCTGCTTCAACAGCTACGAAAACAGGTTCGTCTAGGAATCCTGACTAACAACCACGACCGATTCGAGGACTACCTACAAAGAGTTGGTCTCACTGGCCTGTTTGATGTCGTAATAAACACGCATCGGATAGGGGTAGCAAAGCCGGAGAAACTCGCATATGAAAGCGCTGTATCACGCTTATCTGTCAAACCCGAAAACTGTCTTTTTGTTGACGATGTCGAGACAAACGTGCAAGGAGGCGAAGCGGCTGGACTGAAATGTCACCATTTTCAGACTCAAACTGGCCTTGTGGAGTGCCTAAAAGAATTCGACATTGAAATAATCAGTCGCAAGAAGTAGTTGCCCCTTAGGCAACGGTTTCGTAGGATTTTCGTCTGGTGCCGCAACGCACCTCGCCGTCTCGGACTCTCTTGGCCCGGACCGAACCGGCACCTTCTACCAATTGGGCTGAACTGAGAGGACATCGTGACAGCGGTTCCGTATTTCGCGCTGATTGCATCAGCACTAGCGCTTTTACTTGCTTACTACTTCGCAAAGACAGTCATGAAGGCGGATGAGGGCACTGATCTCATGAAAGAGATCGGTCAAGCCATCCGAGAAGGGGCGATGGCATTCCTTCGTCGGGAATACCAATGGGTCTCGGCTTTCGTGGCGGCAATGTTTGTGCTTCTTCTAATCGTGCCAATCGAGGGAAGACCATCAGCTTCATTTGCGTATTTGATGGGAGCAATTCTTTCTTCTATTGCAGGCTTTGTCGGCATGCGGATTGCAACTGCGGCCAATACCAGGACCGCTAACGCCGCACGCGAAGGCGCAGCTAAAGCACTGCCGCTCGCGTTCAAGGGCGGCGCGGTTATGGGATTCACCGTCGCCGGTCTGGCTCTACTAGGTATCTCCTTCAACTACTTGCTCTGGGTGACTTGGCTCGGCGTCGACAGCGCATTCCAGGTTGTAGCCGCATTTGGCCTTGGAGCAAGCTCAATTGCTCTCTTCGCACGTATTGGTGGAGGTATCTACACCAAGGCAGCCGATGTTGGCGGTGACCTTGTCGGCAAAGTAGAGGCAGGAATCCCAGAAGACGACCCACGCAACCCAGCAACGATCGCTGACGCTGTGGGAGACAACGTTGGCGACGTAGCGGGAATGGGCGCGGACCTTTTTGAGTCCTACGCAGGCTCAGTCGTTGCGCCAATCGTTCTGGTTTCGCTACTGCTTTCAGGCGTCTTCATAGAAGGAGACAAGCTTCAAGTATTTGGAGACTATGAATCTTTGTTGATGTATCCGATCCTTATCGGTGCACTGGGCATGATTGCCTCGATTGTTGGTGCGCTCCTTACTAGAGGCAAAGAAGGCCAAAGCCTTTCAACGCAACTGCACACTGGTCAATACATAGCCATGGGCCTTACGGTGATCTTTACGATCGTAGGAACCCAGTGGCTTTTCGGCGGAGCATCTGCAGCAGACGGATCTGACATAGTTAAGACGCCAATATTCTTGTCCCTTACGATTATCGTCGGCCTACTGGGTGGCTGGGCTATCGGGTTTGTGTCGGAATATTTCACCTCCGAGCATTACAAACCAGTCAAAGGGATCGCTTCACAATCCGAAACTGGCGCAGCAACAGTCACTATCGAAGGAATTGCTCAGGGCAAGCTCTCAACGCTCCCATCAGTGGTCTTGGTGGTAGCTATGATCGGCTTGTCATACTGGCTGGGCGGAGCAGCATTTGGTAACGCTGGTGACGTCATCGGACTCTATGGAGTGTCATTAGCGGCTATCGGAATGTTGGCTGTTACAGGAGTTATTGTCGCCGTAGACGCATACGGTCCTATCGCTGATAACGCTGGCGGTATTGCAGAAATGGCAGAACTTCCGTCAGAAGTTCGAGATGTCACCGACAGTCTTGATGCCCTGGGGAATACGACTGCTGCAGTCGCTAAAGGCTTTGCCGTCGGTTCAGCTGCTGTGACTGCGCTTGCGCTCTTTAAGTCCTTTAGCCTTACGGCAGGGTCTCAAGTCAACCTTGATATCAACGACACGGCAGTGACGATCGGGTTGTTTCTTGGCGCAATGACCCCATTTATTTTTGCTGCTATGACGATGTCATCTGTAGGCCGAGCGGCTCAAGCGATGATCGTGGAAGTCAGGCGACAGTTTGCTGAAATCCCAGGCCTGCGCGAGGGCCAAGCGGGAGTCAAGCCTGATAGCCGCCGCTGTGTCGACATATCTACCCAAGCGGCTCTGCGTGAAATGTTGCTGCCAGGCGGTCTCGCCATCGTTCTCCCATTAGTAATCGGCTTTATCGATGTCAACGCATTAGGCGGTTTCCTGGCAGGCGCTGTGGTTACTGGTTTCTTGCTCGCCATTTACATGGCGAACTCTGGTGGTGCTTGGGATAACGCGAAGAAGTACATCGAGGCCGGAGCCCACGGTGGTAAAGGCACTGATGCACATTCGGCTGCGGTAGTCGGAGACACGATTGGCGACCCATTTAAAGATACGTCCGGACCTGCAATGAACATTCTGATCAAGGTCATGACGATCGTTTCGCTGGTTTTCGTTCCAGCTTTCATCTAAGTAATTATCGATAAAGCCTCGGGGGCTACGAATTACATAGCCCCTGAGGCTTCTTCGCGCTATACGACGTTGAATAGAGACCTAGCCTGACTAAATGGATCTCAACGACGCTTGTGTACTCATCACGGGAGCTAGTAGAGGAATTGGTGCCTCTCTGGCCCGAGCCTTCGCAGGACAAGGGGCACACGTAATCCTTGCGGCTAGATCCGCTAACGAAATCAACTCGTTGGCGAACGAGCTCAACGGCTCCTCAATACCGTTAGATGTGACTAATCCAGAAGAATTGTCCGGTTTCATAGAGCGAGTTCAAAGCCAAATCGCGCCAGTAGACATTCTGATAAATAATGCAGGGATCGAAACCCAAGAATTCATAGAAGACATTGAAGAAAGCCGGCTCGAAGAGGTTTTAGCAACCAATCTTTTGGCTCCCATGCGTCTTACCCGTCAAGTACTGCCAGGTATGATCCAGCGCAGCAGGGGACACCTCCTTTACACGTCTTCGGTAGCCGCAATTACTCCAGCTCCCGGGCTTGCTGCCTATTGTGCGTCCAAAGCAGGACTCACACGATTTGCTGAAACAATTCGTATGGAAACAAGCGGAACAGGAGTTCACGTCACAACCATGCACCTAGGCCCTGTAGATACCGAAATGTGGACCCGAGTAACAAACAACCCCGCCTTTAACCAAGCACAGAAGAGATTGCGCCGGCTGCGGATGTTGGTCGACGTAAGTCCCGACAAAGTAGCCGCAGACGCGGTTCAGGCTGTCCTTAAAGAGAAAAGAGAAATCCGTCACCCGAAACGGCTGTGGCCCACCATGGCGCTAGCCGCCGCGCCAGGCAGAATCACCGAGTTTCTTGTGCGCGGCGTGAATCATCGAAGTCACAAAACTTGAGTTGAGAACAGTCACTAATCAAATCACACTTTCCAAGAAAGCGAGGGCCTGAAGGGTATAGCGCTATAAACCCGCGGTACCTTCCCCTGTGTGAGGCTCCGGGTCCCAATTCAAATCGCGCGCGGGTTCTGTATGGGTGCCGCGGACATAGTTCCTGGTGTTTCAGGCGGAACAGTCGCCTTGCTGTTGGGAATATATGACCGACTTATCGACCAAATCAGTACAGCGTCAAATGCAATCAGCTGTCTAGCGCGCGGTGACATAGCTGGTTGTAAGCAACGATTCCGAGCGGTCCAATGGTCCTTTCTCGCGAGTCTCCTGTTGGGAATAGCTTTCGCTCTGCTGCTCTTAGCCTCATGGCTTCGAACTCAGATTCATGAAAGACCTGTGATTGTTTCGTCTGTCTTTTTTGGGATCATCCTTGGGTCTGGGTTCGCGACGCGACAGGAAGTAGAAAAGTGGGTGCCATCGCGCTACTTGATGTTCGGGACCTCGGCTGTGGCAACCTTCGCGCTGTTGGGAATTCGTTCGGGTTCGCTAGAGAATCCGGGGTCTGTTCTTGCCATCTGTGCAGGTGCGATAGCGATATGCGCAATGATTCTGCCTGGGATTAGCGGCTCATTCATTCTTTTGATGCTCGGCTTGTACGACCATGTCATTGCGGCGTTGGAACAACGAGATTTGTCGGTGCTCGGAATGTATGCAATCGGAGCCCTCGTAGGCATACTTCTTTTCAGTCGGGTTCTCAACAGACTATTGAATCGGCATCGCGATCTCGTTGTATCGATGCTTCTGGGCCTGATGATCGGCTCGTTGAGAGTTCTGTGGCCGTGGCCTTCGGACCAGGGTGGACTCGAAAATACCGGTCTCGGAACCCCACCAGCTGAAGAGCTTTTTGGAGCGTCAATTGCAGCTTTGCTAGGGGTAGCCGCAGTTTTTGTAATCCTTGCCTTGGTGGCACACCAAGAAAAGTTTGATAGTGATGATGCGTTGGAAATGCCGTAATGCCCGGTACCTTCCGCGAATGAGATTGCTTTGTTTGAACAATCGAAGAATTTGACAGACCCATATGAATTAGGGAATTAATTGCCGCCGTGCCTAAATCGCTAGTAATCGTTGAATCACCTGCCAAGGCTAAAACCATTGAGCGGTACCTCGGGTCTGACTATGTGGTCGAGGCCTCAGTGGGGCATATACGTGACCTTCCGGCCAAAGCAACCGAGGTGCCTGCTGTCTACAAAGGCGAGTCATGGGCAAATCTAGGTATAGACGTTGACAATGACTTTAAGGCTCTTTACGTAGTTACTGAGAGAGCGAAGAAACAAGTAACGAAACTCAAAAAATTACTGAAGAACTCTGATGCGCTCTATCTAGCGACAGATGAAGACCGAGAAGGCGAAGCTATTGCTTGGCACCTTCTCGAGGTACTGAACCCCCAAGTGCCCGTTCACCGAATGGTCTTCCACGAAATCACAGAAAAAGCTATTCGTGATGCAGTCGCTTCCCCCCGAGACTTAGATCACCGTCTAGTTGACGCGCAAGAAGCTCGACGAAAGTTCGATCGACTTTACGGATACAAAGTATCTCCTGTGATGTGGCAAAAAGTTAAGCCTGGTTTGTCTGCTGGCAGAGTTCAGAGTGTCGCCAATCGTTTGGTTGTCGAAAGAGAACGTGAACGTATCGCGTTTCAAACAGCCGCGTATTCGAGCTTGGAGGCTGAGATGTCCTCTGATGCAACGTTCACTGCGGCTCTTACCGCTATTAATGATGTCCGCGTAGCCACGGGTCGAGACTTTGACGCACAGGGACAACTCAGTCAGGTCGACAGAAGGGTCATAAGC
>Ga0208130_1000277_pt1 | contig 27491 bp, 25 predicted proteins | sample ETNtaG_31_FD_185771 | JGI IMG/M metagenome (GOLD analysis project Ga0208130, IMG submission 185771) | Marine microbial and viral communities from oxygen minimum zone, Eastern Pacific Ocean - ETNP201310SV78 (SPAdes) (version 2) | ecosystem: Environmental > Aquatic > Marine > Oceanic ... | reverse complement strand
CTGTCTGCATATTTGACTTTAAAAATATCTGATCTCCAGTAATTTGGTTCTTTCCAAACCAAATAATTGGATTGATTTTATTTTTTTCTTCATCTGTTAAGGTTTTTAAGAACTTAGAGCTTTTAGGTTGTTTTAATAATTTTATCAAGCCTGTTTCTTGATTGAAATGAATAGAATCAGATAAGCCTCTTACATCTGATTTTAAAATTCTAACATCATAATACCCTTTTAATATTTTTTTTTCATCCGGTCCAGTTATAGTAATTGTGTCAGAGTGGATATATAAAGAATCATTTTTAATGATATTAACAGCAAGTGCATTCCTAGTAATAATCGCAGAGTCCTTAGCTTTAAATATTTCTCCATAGTGACCGGTAATTATTGAATTATTTACAGTATCATTAATTCTTACATTGTATGTTGCTGAGGCATATGATCTATCATTTTCAAAAAAAATACTATCACCATATATTATTTTTCCATCATAATTAATGACTGCATTATCTCTAAAGAAACCTTTCTGACTATATGTATCGTAAAATCCATTTTTACATAATATTGAATAATCAATTCCAGTAATTAGAGTCTTGTCATTAAAGTATGTGTAGTTAGATTCTGTAAAATATTCAAGTTCTTCAGAATCTACATTATACTCTGGGTTCTCAATAGTTACATTTGATTTAAATATATATTTTTTTGGACCCATAAAATATGTTCCAGAGTTACTCCTTAAAGTATTTTCATTATCAATTATTTTTCCTCTAGAATTATAAAAGGCAATATTCTTGGTCCTATCTAGATATAATGTATCAGTCTCAAGCTTCATATCTGGTCTAGTTAGAAGGACATTCCCATATGCAAAGGCTTTTTTTGTCTTACCATCATACTCGAGGAAGTCAGAAGTAAGTAATAAAGAGTCTCCTTGATTGAAATTAACTTTTCCATTAGCTTTAAATGAGTTTTCATTAAAGTAATAATATGAAAGGTCTGATTCTATTCTAGCTCCATCATGAAAAAGGATTACTCTTAAATTATTATCCTTCTGTAAGATATTTGCACCAGGGAAATCGGTAGAGTTTCTTATAGACTTACCTGCTTGAATTATTTCAATAGTTCTCTGTTCTTGACTATTAACTAGGCTCAGAGTCAATAGAAAGATCAAAAAACTTTTAAAAAATTTCATTTTTTTCTAATGATTGTTTGTTTTCTGTCAGGGCCGACAGATATTAATTTGATAGGAACTTCAACAAATGATTCAATAAAATTAATATAATCTATAAGCTCATTGGGAAGATCATCTTCATTTTTAATTTGAGTAATATCTTCATCCCAACCTTTGAATTCTCTATAATTAGGAGTTATTTTTTTTGACACAATATCATATGGGAAAAAATCAACTTCCTCTCCATCTACGTTGTATGATGTACATACAAGAAGTTCTTTAATTGAGCTTAGGACATCAGATTTCATAATATTCAATTCAGTAACACCATTTATCTGAATCGAATATTTTAATGCAACTAAATCTAACCATCCACATCTTCTGTCACGGCCTGTAGTTGCGCCATACTCATGGCCTACTTTTCTAATTTTTTCTCCTGTTGAATCAAATAATTCTGTTGGAAAAGGTCCTGACCCAACTCTTGTAGTGTATGCCTTAAAAATACCTCTGATATTTTTAATTTTATTTGGGGGAACACCTAGACCCGAACATGCTCCAGCTGAAGTTGTATTGGATGATGTTACATATGGATACGTGCCAAAATCAATATCAAGAAGAGAGCCTTGAGCTCCTTCTGCTAAAATTTTTTTACCCTGATAGATTGATTGATTTAAATAGTTTTCACTCTCTATCAAATTAAATGATTTAAGACATTCAATACCTTTGAAAAATTCATCTTCAAGAAGTTCCAGATTTAAATCAATCTCTTGATTAAAATTTGATATTAAATTAAGATGCTTTTCCTTTAAACTTTGATATCTATCTTTCCACTTTGAATCAATTATATCTCCGACTCTTATTCCATTTCTACCAGTCTTATCCATGTAGGTAGGGCCTATCCCTTTTAATGTTGATCCTATTTTTTTCTTTCCCTTTGAGGCCTCTGATGAGGCATCTATAATTTTATGTGTTGGTAGAATTATGTGAGCTCTTTTAGAAATTAATAGTTTATTAGTTAGGTCTATATTAAACTTACTTAAACCATCAATTTCTTTTAAAAAAATTGCAGGATCAATTACAACACCATTCCCTATTACATTTACTGAATTCTTGTTAAAAATTCCTGATGGAATTGTGTGTAATACATGTTTGTGCCCATCAAACTCAATTGTATGACCAGCATTTGGACCTCCCTGAAATCTAGCTATTATATCATAATCTGGTGTAATTGCATCAACAATTTTTCCCTTCCCTTCATCTCCCCATTGAAGGCCTAACAAAAGATCTAACGACATAAAATATTTATTTTTTTTTCTTACTAGTAGCGTATAAATATAGGGAATGATCCTCAATATTTACATCAAAAATCTCTTCAATATCTTTTTTAATAGATTGAATTCTTGGATCACAAAATTCTTTTACTTCTCCAGTATCTGTAATTATTATATGATCGTGTTGGTTGTTAAAATAACACCTTTCATATTGTGAAAAAGAATCTCCAAATTGATGCTTTCTTACTAGACCTGACTCGAGTAAAAGCTCAATTGTGTTATACAGAGTTGCACGACTTACTCTATAATTTTTTTTATTCATTTTTTCATACAACGAGTCAATATCAAAGTGCCCATCAATTGAATAGATCTCATTAAGGATACTAAATCTCTCTGGAGTTTTCCTGTGATTGTGATGATTTAAAAATTTTGTAAAAACATCTACAACTTCATCATTATTTTTTTTCTTTTTTGTAATCATTCTTATTATTTTCTTGATACTTTTTCAATTCCATCAATTGAAGCAAGTTTTTTTAATAATTTATTCAAAATTACTTTATTTTTTACTTCTACACTTACAAATCCCGAGAATGTTCCATCATTTGTTTCAAAAGATATCCTATTCATATTAACATTCATTGAGTTTGAAATTAATGAAGTAATGTTATTGATTAAACCTATGTCATCAATACCACTTAATTGTATTTGAGCATTAAATTCATGATTCTCTGAATCTATCCAATTAGCAGAAATAATCCTGTATGCATAATTTGATCTAAGTGAGATTGAATTAGGGCAATCTTGTTTATGAACTTTTATCCCATCTTTGACAGATATAAATCCAAAAACTTTATCACCTGGGATAGGATTACAACAACTAGCAATTGAATATTTCAGCATCTCTTTTTCCTTTCCAAATACTAGTTTATCAAACTTTATAAAATTTGCAGATTCAGAAATTTTATCAACTTTATTACTATTAGAGCCAATCCTTCTTTTGAAGAATCCAATGTAGCTATTATAATCATTCGCAAAGCTTTTAATCTGTTTATTATCAATAGATCCAGTTCCAATTCTATAAAATAGATCATTACTTGCATTAATTTTAAAAAATTTCATCATCTGACCCGAGACTTTATCATCGAGTTTTATTTTCAATTGCCTTAGCTTCCTCTCTAGGATTTCCTTTCCGTCTAATGATATCCTTTTCTTCTCTTCATTAATTGAGGACTTTATTTTAGATTTTGCTTTAGAAGTTTCAACAAAGCTTAACCAGTTTACATTTGGTTTAACATTCTCAGAAGTTATAATTTCAACTTGATCACCGCTTTTTAGTGTATGACTAAGTGGTACAAGTTTTCCATTAACCCTCGCTCCTCTAGTCTTAATTCCAACATCAGTATGGACTTGAAATGCAAAATCTAATGCACTTGATCCACTTTTAAGTGATTTTAGATCACCATTAGGAGTAAAAACATAGATTTCTTTTGAATAAAAATTTAATTTAAAATCTTCAACAAAATCAACAGCATGTTCATTATCATGAGTTAAAACTTCTTGAAGTTTATTTAACCAAAGATCAACTTCATTTTTCTTTGATTCCTTATGTTTATATCCATAATGTGCTGCGTAACCTTTTTCAGCAATTTCATTCATTCTTTCAGACCTTATTTGAATTTCTACCCACTTATTTTTAGGTCCTACAACTGTAAGATGTAGTGCCTCATATCCATTAGTCTTAGGAAGAGTAATCCAATCTCTTAGCCTAGTTGGGTTGGAAGTAAAATGATCAGTAATAATTGAATATATTTTCCAAGCTATAAATTTCTCATTTTTTGGAGTTGACTTATATATAATTCTAATAGCAAATCGATCATAAACCTCGTCAAACGATATATTCTTCTTTTGAATTTTATTATGAATGGAGTAGATTGACTTATTCCTTCCAATTATAGAGTATTTAATTTTCTGATCGTCAAGACTGTTATTAATAAGGCTTTTAAAAGTTTCAACATACTTTTCTTGGTTTACAAATTCTTTATCAATTTTATTTTTTATAAGATTATATTTTCTTGTCTCAAGAATTCTTAGGCTCAAATCTTCAAGTTCATTTTTAATATTATAAAGGCCAACTCTATGTGCTAAAGGTGCATAAATGTAGAGTGATTCAGATGCCATTTGATCTTGCTTAGCTTTAGATAGGAAGTCAATTGTTCTCATATTATGAAGTCTATCAGCTGTTTTGATTAATATAACTCTTATATCGCTATGAAGGGTAAGTAGCATCCTCCTGTAATTTTCAGCTTGAATTGAATAGTCCTCATTCTTTTTTAAGGTTGATATTTTTGTTAATCCATTGACAATCCTTGAGATTTCATTTCCAACACTTTCATTTAGATCTTTAAAAGTAACATCAGTATCCTCAACAACATCATGAAGAAGTGCAGAAGCTATTGAAATATAATCAAGTCCAATATCTTTAGCTACTATTTTTGCGACTTCTATAGGATGGTGAATGTATGGTTCACCAGATTTTCTCATCTGACCATCATGACCATTGAAAGCAATAACAAGAGACTGGTATATTACCTTTTTTTCTTTAGATGATATTTTTTGATAGCTACTATCTATCAAATCTTCATAAAGATCAGATATACTTTTAGGTAATATTTTATTTTCAATTAGCACTTGTAAATTTTACTTATCTAAATTTACAAATAATAATTATGGATTGAAAGGGTTATTATTATTGAGAATCTGAATATTTATTTGAATATCTTCTCCATAATCTGGTTTGATGAGTTTCCAGACTAATATTTCTTCCATCTATAAATGCATGGGTAACATTATTTGATATTATGTCTAATGCATCTCCTTTAGATACAAATAATGTAGCACTTTTCCCAACCTCTAATGTTCCATAATCATCATCAATCCCTAATATTTTTGCTGGATTTTTAGTGATCATTGAGAGTGCGATTTCTTTCTCAATCCCATAGCTCGAGAAGCTTCCTGCATAAAAAGGGAGATTTCTTATAGAAACTCTGGATTGAGGCGCACCTGATGGGTCTATACTTACAAGTATTCCCATATCAATCATTTTTTTAGCAAGCATAAAAGTTTCACTTGGATCTGAGTCAACCGATTGCGGAAATCTATATGGTTGTTTCACAACTACTGGTAAGTTATTTTCTTTAATATACTCTAGCTGATTTTTAGCTTCTGAGGCACCAACAATTACAATTTTCTCAATATTAAATTTGTGAAGAAATGATACTCCATCTATAATCTCTTTTTCATCGTCTGCATATAAATATACTGTTGAATTTCCTTCAAAAATAGCTTTCATTGCTTTACTCTTAAGATTCATAGATTTATCTATATTCATATTAGCTCTGGATATACTAAAAAAATCTTTAAGTTCATTAACTTGTTTTTTATAGTTATTATTAGCTTTTAGCCCTCTGTCTTCTCCAAGCCACCATCTTCCATATGTGTATGGGCTAGGCCAATTTAAGTGTATACCTTGATCATATTTTATGACTGCATCCTCCCAATTCCAAGCATCAAGTTGAACAACTGATGAACTTCCTGAAATAATTCCACCGTTCGGTGCAATTTGAGCAAGGAGAACCCCGTTTGGTCGCATACTCTCTACAGCCTTAGATTCAGCGTTGTAAGCAATAATAGATCTAATCTCGGGTAAATAAGTTCCAGATTCGTCATCATCAACAGATGCCCTAACAGCGTCAATCTCAACAAGACCTAGATTTGAATTTAATGCAATTATTCCCGGATAAATATGATGATCAGTAACATTGATTATAGTGTCGTATTTACTATTGTTGGAATCTGAAAATTGATTTAATTTTTCAATAGTCCAATTACCATCTGATGAAGCAATTAGATCAATTTTCCCGTCAGTGAATCCAATAATACTGTTATTTATTAACTCTCCATTTCCAATATGAGTTATACCTCCATAGATCAATACTGATTTATCTTGATCTGGAGCAGGAGTTTGCTGAGAAAAAATTAGATTTAAAAATAAAAGGTTTAGTAAAATAATTTTTTTCATAATTTAAAATTCAGTGTGTTCACATGTAACTTCTATTTGAGGCATTGGATTTGGAAATCTAAGTTTGACACCAGGCAAGTTTTCCCCAAGCATCTGTTGAATTAACATAGATTTTTCATCCTTAATTTTCCTTAATTTTATTTGGTGTTGATCTTTATCAAAATAGAGAGCACCTTCAATATATGTCTGTTCTGTCTTTGTAAAAAGTGACATTGGATGTCCATCCCAAACGACCAGATCAGCATGTTTTCCAGCTTTTAGACTTCCAACTTTATCATCTATTCTAAGTAACTTAGCAGGATTTAAAGTAACAAATTTCCATGCTTCCTCTTCATCAACCGTTCCATATTTTACCGCTTTAGCTGCTTCAAGATTCAATCTTCTAGAAAGCTCAGAATTATCAGAATTAAGTGCAACTGTTACCCCAGCATTATGCATAATCGATGCGTTATAAGGTATTGCATCATTTACTTCAAATTTATAACCCCACCAATCGGAAAAAGTAGACCCTCCAACACCATGTTCAGCCATTTTATCTGCAACTTTGTATCCTTCTAGAATATGAGTAAAGATTTTAATTCTAAAGTCAAACATCTCAGCTACTTTCATTAACATATTAATTTCACTCTGAACATATGAATGACTGGAGATAAACCTTTCACCTTTAAGTATTTCCCATAAAGTTTCTAATTCTTCGTCAAATCTAGGCTTGTTAATAGACCTTTTTTGCCTAGAGCTAAGTGAATTATATTTTGTCCATTCTTTTCCGTACTCTTTTGCTCTATCAAAGTGATCAACAAATACTTGTTCAACACCCATCCTTGTTTGAGGAAATCTTGAGCCACTCCAATTAGATTGTTTTACATTTTCTCCTAATGCAAATTTTATAAATGGTGCTGCACCTTCAAAAAACATATCATTGATTTCTGATCCCCATTTTAATTTAATAATTGCCGACTGACCCCCAATTGGGTTAGCTGAACCGTGAAGAATTTGGACAGTTGTCACACCACCAGCTAAATTTCTGTATATATTAACATCATCAGGATTAATAACATCCATTATAGATACTTCAGCAGATGAATTGTGCCCACCTTCGTTTATACTTGAAGCTGCCATATGAGAATGCTCATCAATAATACCAGATGTTATATGTTTATTGCTTGCATCAATAACCTCAAAACCTTCAGGAGTTTCGATATTTTTTCCAATTGATAAAATCTTTCCATCATCAATTAGGATATCAGCATTTTTTAGAATACCATCACTTTCATTAGTCCATATCGTTGCATTTTTAAAATGAATAGATTGACTATTAGGTACAGACTCTATACCAAAACCACTGTTAGGAAAAGTTACGTTTGATATAAAAGAAGAGCTAGATTTTGGCTTTGACCTTAATGGTTTTTTGGATTTTGAATTTTCATCTTTTTCCTTCTTTGAAATTTTAAATGAAAAATTATTATTGTTAAAATCTGTTCCTGTCCCAGACAGACTATTAGTTGAATTAATCTTTGATGCAATTTGAGCAAAAGATGGCTTTTTGTCTATGCTATCAAAAATTGTAATACTTAACCAATCATCAACAAGTGAAACTTTTGATTTTATATCTAACGAATCTCTTTTTATTTTAGCATTGGGCTTGGTAAGACTATTTGAGATTTTTATTTCATATGATTTACTATTAATTTGAATTTTATAATCTCCATCTACATTTAAAATGTCCGTATTCTTCACAATATGCCTTTGTCCTTTTATCCAGTTCTCATTTATTGAAGTTTTATCTTCAAAAATTGGACCTGACGTAATTAAAAGATTAGCATAGTAACCTTTTTCTATTTTTCCAATCTTATCATCCAAATTAATTGAACTTGCTGGAATAATTGTTAGAGCATCAATTGCTGCTTTCTCACTTAAACCATTTTTAATAGCCTTTCTTATATTACTTAGAAATTCTCTTTTATTTTTTAGATCGGAAGATGTGATAGAAAAGGAAATGCCATTTTTTTCTAGTATTCCAAGATTAGCAGGAGCCTGATTCCAATATCTTAATTGATTAATTGTTAGTTTATCATTAAGTTTTGAGTTAGAAACATCAAACGGTTTAGGAAAATTAACAGGAATTATAAGAGTATTAGAGAATTTTTTTAATTCTCTTACATTCTCATATTCCTTACCAGAACCTTTAATGATAAAATTTAAGTTAAATTCATTTGAAAGTTTAGCAGCCCTATATACATTTAATTTATCATTAGCGTCAAAAAACTTAGGAAGAGTCTTATTTTCAATTAGAGCTTCAATTGCAAGATCCTTTGAATTTGATTCACCTTGAGAATACCAATCTGCATCAAAATGTAACTGTCTTATTAGTGCAATTGCACCCATAGTGGAAGATGGATAAGATTGCCTTGAAGTCAAACTCTTTGAGAAAGAGTAGTGTTCTGCAGTCTTTTCTGAAAAAACTCTAAAAGACTCATTCTTAGCGTCTATTAGGCCAATTGTAAAACTTGTGCCTCTGTGAACACCATCATTTCTATGAGAGTTTACTACACCAAATCCAATATCTCTTAATGCTTTAGCTTCCTTTTGATTATAATTGTAATCATTAAAACTGTTATAATCACTAAGAATATGATCATTCCAATAATATCCCTTTCTTGATGGTCCATATTGTGAACTTCTACCTGAAGAATTTCTCTGTGGTTTTTTTATTCCAAAAGAAGAATGAGTCTCAATAAAAGATGGATAGATATATTGTCCATTTAAATCATGAACTAGGCTATTACTAGGTAAAGCTAAATTATTACCAAAATCAATTATTTTCCCATCTTTTTCGATAAGCGTTCCATTCTTAATAACCCCATCACTGGAATAAATATTAGCATTAGTGAAGACGTTGTACTGGTAATCCTTAGTTTTTACTCCATCATTGACAATAAAATAGTCTTGCCCATATAATCCAAATGATAGAAAAAAGGATAAAAAGAAGAATCTTTTCATTTGTTGAGTTTTTTTAATTTGACCCTAAAAAATAGGGATAGTTTGCTAAGATAGTAAATCAATTAAAAAAATCTGATAATTCTTCTCTTTGATAATAATCAATTATAAAATTGGAAACTTTATTATAGGTCATAATTCCAGCTTCTTGATTATTTGATTTTAAATATAAATCATATATATACTTCTGTACTTTATCAAAATAATTATTAGAATATCTACTCCAGAATTCCGTGTTATAATTTATGTCAGATATAACCCTCTCATTGAGCCTTGAGATGTAATCTTCTAAATATTCTTTATGATTCTTATTAATCTCGTTTAGAAGATTTAAAAGTGCATTGAAATAGCCTGAGTACCTAACATTTGGATTATTACTTTCAACTGCTTTCATAAATCCAATAAAGCTTGCTTCAGCTTCATCTGCATATCCCATTTGATGAGCATACTCATGAAAAATAACTACTGGCAAATCAATTTTGGGAATATCAAAATTTATTACTGATTCTGATGTAAAAGGAATAAAGTGTCCAGATACTGTTTGAAGAAGAAGATAACTAGGTGCTAAAGACTGTTTTACATTTAGGTCAGTCATGTTAGTTATTTCAATAAAATCTAATTCATTAAAATCCTGAAGTAAAGGAACTTCTTCATTAATATTATTAATAATTAAATTCAATGTATTATCTAACTCTTCAAATTCATAATCATTTTTGATACTTAATTTATGAGAGATGGAGGTTTTGAAATAATTTAATCCCCAAAAAGAATAAAAAATAAAGTAAACTATTGAAATAAATGCCATGAGGTTTACAAAATCATTTAGTTTGAATGAAAAAACTCTGTAAACCAGATAAATAATAATAACAATGAGAATTAGATATAAAACCTCACCTAAAGGAATATTTACATTTGAATATATAAATGAATTTATCTTGAGAATATTACTGTATAAATAATCTGGATAATAATCATCAATGATTGATGGATTATTTTTAATGAAATTTACTAATAGTATTTGAGGTATTAGAGTAAGAGCAAAAAAACTCTTTAGCTTCATTATTTAATATCAACTAGTTCTACATCAAAAATAAGAGTTGCATTAGGAGGTATTACACCATTACCAGCTCCAACTGCTCCATATCCAAGTTCACTTGGTATTACTAATCTTGCTTTAGAACCTTTATTCAAAAGTTGCATTGCCTCATCCCATCCTTTTATAACCTGTCCTACACCACATGTAAATTCGATTGGTGCACCACGAGTAAATGAAGAGTCAATTTCCGAACCATCAATCAATTGAAGTGAATAATGCACAGATAATAAATCATTTGTTTTTGCATTAGGTCCAGACCCTTTTTTTGAAATTTTATATTTTAAACCACTTTCAGTCTCCTCCATGCCCTTTGTTAATTCCTCTATGCTTTTCTTTTCAGCTTCTGCCTTTAAAATATCAGCTTCACTTTTCTCTGAAATGTAATCTTCAAAATTTTTAGGAGCATCAAAACTTTTAGCAGCTTCTCCAACTCTAATAATTTTAATTTTTTTAATAATGTCGTCCTGTTCAACATTATCAACTACCTCTTGACCGGTATTCACCTTACCAAAAATTGAATGTTTTCCATCTAACCAAGGTGTCTCAACGTGCGTAATAAAAAATTGACTACCATTAGTTCCGGGTCCAGCATTAGCCATAGATAATATTCCAGGTCCATCATGTTTAAGTTCATCATTAAACTCATCATCAAACTGATATCCTGGCCCACCTGATCCTGTTCCTGTTGGATCTCCACCCTGAATCATGAAATTTTCAATAACTCTATGAAACTTTAATCCGTCATAATAAGGTTTTCCAGAATGTTGATCGTCTACAACTGGGTGATTCCCCTCTGCAAGAGCAACAAAATTTGATACAGTGGTTGGTGCTTGTTCATAATACAATTGAAGGATAATATTTCCTTTTGATGTTTCAATATCTGCATATAGTCCTTCAGATAGATCAGAATAATTATTCATATTACATGAGTTTAAAGTTAGTATTGAGATTAAGATTATAAAATTCTTATTCATAGTTTTGGTTTATATATTGAGTAATATCAGTTACAAATTTTTTTTCAGTTTCTTTTAAACTTAATTTTGAAATTCCTCCAGATGCATGTTCGTGTCCACCTCCATTAAAGTATTTAGAAGCAAATATATTAACTTTAAAATCACCTTTAGATCTAAATGAAATTTTTATCAAGCCTTCATCCTTTTTTTCAATAAAAAGAACTGAACATAAAATATCAGCTACACTTAGTCCAAAGTTAACAAAGCCTTCACTATCTCCTTTTTTAAAATCATTGACTTTTTGATCCTTATCTGTTATTGAAGTGTATACTACAGGCAACCCCTCAATTTTTTTGAAATTGTTTATCGCAGAACCTAGGAGTTTTAACCTTTTAAATTGAAAGTTATTATGAAGTTTTTCAAAAATTTCAGTAACATTAACTCCGTAATTGATTAACTCAGAACCTACCTTAAGTGTTTTTGAAGTTGTAGATGGAAATCTAAATGATCCGGTATCTGCAACAATTCCAGTATAAATACATGTTGCTATTTTATTATCAATTTTACTTTTGTCAATTGAGCAAATAAAATCATAAACCATTTCACAAGTTGAACTCATTTTTGAATTTGAAATAGTTAGATCGGCATAATTATCTGGATTTTCATGGTGGTCTATCATGATAGTCATAGCCGATGAACTAGATATTAAACTTGATAAATTTCTTGCTCTGCTAAGACTATTAAAATCTAAAGTAAAAACAACATCAGCTTTTTTAAATGCATTTTCACATTTCACCTTATCATTTTCATAGATTAAGATATCTTCAGATCCGGGCAAAAAATTAAGTATTTCGGTATACTCATTTGGTGAAATTATATTCACTTCATTTTTTGATTTAAAGAAATGATATAGTGCTAGACAGCTCCCAAGTGCATCAGCATCAGGACTACTGTGAGGAATTAAAATTATATTTCTTTTCTTAGAAAATAATTTAATAACACTATTAAGTATGTGGTCATCCATAAGTGGGCTAATATAATATTATATTGAAAATTAAAATAAAGTAATTCCTAAAACTTTGATTAATCAGAGATATTATTAAATTTGCCGCATGAATACTAACAGAACATTTACGATGTTAAAACCTGACTCAATTGAGCAAGGTAATATGCTTCCAATACTTAACATGATAGAAGCTGCAGGTTTTAAAATTATTGCATTGAAATATAAAAGGATGACAAGGGATGAAGCTGAAAAGTTTTATTCTATTCACTCTGACAAGCCCTTTTTCAATGATTTAGTAAGTTTTATGACTCGAGGTCCAATAGTTGCTGCTGCATTAGAAAAAGATAATGCTGTAGATGCTTTTAGAACCCTTATTGGATCTACAGATCCAAATGAGGCTGAAGAAGGTACTATAAGAAAAAAATATGCTAAATCTAAAGGAGAAAATGCAGTCCACGGTTCAGATAGTGATGAGAATGCAGAAATTGAAATAAGCTTCCATTTTGACAATGAAGAGATTTTTAGCTAATTATTAGATCTTTTACATACTCCTTGCCAAGCTCTTGATTTAGAAGCTTAATTACTTTTGTTTTTTCAAATGTTAACTCTTCTTTGAGAACAGAAGATTTTAGCCTAACGTATAATACTCCCTTTTTATACACAACCTTATATGTGTATTTCTGGATGTTCTTTCCCATGGTCTTTATCCATGCTTCTTGAACTTTTATATTATCAATTCCAATCCTGAAGTGTTTTTGAGAAAAAACTTCCTCAATAACTTTTGAAACATTCTTTAGTTCACCTCTTTTAGTCATAACTTTTTAATTTTTCAAGATCAAATATTTCCTCTTTATTTTTTGAATCAGATAATGCATCTTTTACTCTGTCAACATGAGTATCGGTAATAAATATTTGACTAAAATCCTTTTTTTCAAGAATTTGAACAATCTGCCTAACTCTTTCTTGATCTAATTTGTCAAAAATATCATCTAGAAGTACTATTGGTGAATTGCCAAATTTAGTTCTGTAATAATCAAACTGTGCTAGTTTTAATGCTATAAGAAAAGATTTTTGTTGTCCTTGACTACCAAAGTTTTTAATTTTATTTCCATCAATTGTAAAGATTAGATCATCTTTATGAACTCCCTTTGAAGTGTATTGCAGAAACCGATCTTTAGAAAGACTCTCATTAAGAACTTCAGAGAAACTACCTGAGTTCAGATCACTTTTAAAGTTTATGTCAACTAATTCATTCCCAGAACTTATATCAGAATAATACTTTTTGAAAATTGGAATAAATGAAGTCATAAACTTCGATCTTTCTTTATATATAGGAGTTCCAATTGTAATAAGTTGTTGATTATATGATTCGATAGTATCCTTATCAAACTTTCTATTGATAAAAAAATATTTTAATAGAGAATTTCTTTGAGTTATAACTTTATTGTAGTCAATAACTCGCTGAAGGTAAACTTTATCAACTTGACCAATGACTGAATCAATAAATTTTCTTCTCATCTCACTCCCTTCAGTAATTAAATTTCTATCATGTGGTGAAATTATTATAAGATTAATTAATCCAATGTGATCCGAGATTCTTTTGTAAACTTTACTATTCCTTTTTATAACCTTCTTCTCACCAATTTTATAGTGACAATGAATACTCTCACTCCTTTTATCAATATCAAATTCTCCGATAATAGAGAAATATTCTGATCCAGACATAACATTTTGTGAAGTTGATGGATTAAAATAACTTTTTGTAAAAGCTAGATGATAAATTGAATCAACAATATTAGTCTTTCCAATTCCATTTTTTCCAATAAAACAATTGATTTTTTTATCAAAAGTTAGCTTGAATTTTTCAAGATTTTTATAGTTATCAATTTTTAGAGAGTTTAAAAACATAATAAGTATTCAAAATAAAACATTAATTTTGGGATTCAAAAAATTATTATGGCAACATTTAACAGAAGAGGATATAAAAAGAGTAGATCAAATAAAGATGTTAGTGCTGATAAAAGTCAAACAGCTGAGGTTTTTGATTCATTAGACTCAACAGCAAATAAGTCAGAACAATGGATACTCAAAAACCAAAATAAAATATTTATTCTTATAGCTGCTGTATCAATATCAGTATTATCATATTTAGGCTATGAAAGATTTATTTCTGATCCAAAAGAGAAGGAAGCTATAAGCGAACTTAATAAAGCTCAATACTTTTTTGAGATGGCTCTTGTTTCAAATGAATCAGATTCTTTATTTAAACTTGCACTAAATGGTGGTGAGGGTAAATATGGTTTTCTAGATATAATTGATGAATATTCGGGAACTAAGGCTGCAAATCTTGCGAACTACTCTATTGGTATGTCTTATCTTAATCTAAAGGAGTATGATAATGCTATCATTTATTTAGAAAAATTTAAATCAAATGATATTCTTCTTCAATCAATATCACTAGGTACAATTGGGGACTGTTTCTCTGAACTTAACCAACCAAATGAAGCTTTTGAATATTATCAAAAAGCATTTAAGCATAATGAGAACATCTACACGACACCAAAATATTTATTTAAAGCAGCTCTAATAGGATCGGAAATTGGTAAATATAAATCTTCAATAAATTTTTTAAATAGAATTAAGGAAGACTTTCCAGACTCTTATGAATCCAGTTTAGTAGAAGTTCAATTAGGGAGAATAGAAAACTTAAATAACTAACATGTCAAGTAAAATGACTGGTCAAAATTTAACCAGATCTTTTGAAATTAATAATCCTGAGGAGATTAAGATTGCATGTGTTGTATCTGAATGGCATCATGAAATAACTGAAAATTTACTCACTGGTGCTAAGAAGAAACTTTTAAGTTATGGATTATTAGAAAAAAATATTCACGAGATAAATGTTCCGGGAAGCTTTGAACTAATTTTTGGTACAAAAACCTTAATTAATAAAGATTATGATGCAATCATATCTATTGGATGTATTATAAAGGGTGAGACTAAACATTTTGATTTTATTTCTAATGCTGTTATTAATGGTATTAAAGACTTAAATATTCAATCTAATATTCCAATAATTCTTTGTGTAACTACAGACGATAATATTCAGCAGTCCATTGATAGGAGTGGGGGTAAGTTTGGAAACAAAGGTGAGGACGCTGCTGAAGCTGCCTTAAAAATGATTTTAGTTAATTCAAAATAGTTTTATGTTTAAGTTAAATAAACATAGAAGATTCAATTATACACCTAGATATTTTAAAGGAAAAGAGGGTATTCCTACTAGTTTTGAATCTAAATTTTCTAAATATCGAGATACTTATAATTCTATTGATATTGGACAAAAATGGAAGGATGAAAGACACAAAATGCGAAATAGAAAGAATAGAGGGGTTAATATGACTCTAATCCTAGTCATTGTTTTTTTAATTTTGGTATTTTTATATATCATTGATTTTGATCTAACAATTTTCTACCTCAATTAATGCCAGATATAGTTAAAATTTTACCAGCTGACGTTTCAAATAAAATTGCCGCAGGGGAAGTAGTTCAAAGACCTTCATCTGTTCTAAAAGAACTTCTGGAAAATTCTATTGATGCAAAATCATCAAAGATTACAATAATTATTAAGAATGCAGGTAAAAATCTGATTCAAGTAATTGATGATGGCCAAGGTATGTCAAAAAACGATATGCATTCATCATTTATAAAACATGCAACATCAAAAATTAATAATATCGAGGATATATTTTCTATAAACTCAATGGGATTTAGAGGAGAGGCTCTAGCTGCAATTTCATCTGTCTCGATGGTAGAAATGTCTTCTTCTAAAATAAATGAAAATGATGGTTATTACATCGAAATTAATGGAGGTAATATTGTTTCTGAAAAAGAATTAAATACTAACCAGGGAACTTCTATAAAAGTTCAAAATTTATTTTTCAATGTGCCAGCCCGTAGGAATTTCCTAAAGTCTGACTTTGTTGAGTTAAAACATATAATTAATGTGTTTAACAACATTGCCATTTCTCATAATGAAATCGAGTTTTCATTTATTAATAATGGTGAAGAAATATTTTATTTAAAAAAGGAATCACTGAAGAAAAGAATAATATCAATTTTTGGGGAAAAGATTCGAGAAAACCTAATTCCAATCGATGAGGACACTCAAATAGCAAATCTTCATGGTTTTATTCTTAAACCTGAATTTGCAAAGAAATCTAGATCAAATCAATATATATTCGTAAACAATAGATCAGTAAAAAGTCAGTTTATAAATCATTCTATTTTTTCTTCTTTCGATGGTCTTCTTAGAGATGGGTATTATCCAGGTTATTTTTTGTTTATTAAAATTGATCCCAGTAAGATAGATGTAAATGTACATCCTAATAAAACAGAAATAAAATTTGATGATGATCAAAACCTTTACTCTATTATTAATTCAGCTGTAAAACATTGTCTTGGAATTTACCAAGTTAGTCCGGTCTTAGATTTTGAAAAAGATCCATCGATGGATATATCTTATTCACAAGTAAAATCTGAACCTAAAATTCCAGGAGTTGATATAGATTCTGATTTTAACCCTTTTCAAATTTTTAATGATGAGAAACTAGGAGATCTTTTTTCTGAAAAATCAACTGAGAATATTGTATCAGACTTTGAGAACACCGGCAAAGAATTTACTAAGATTTTTCAAATATTTAATAAATTTATTGTCAGCGCTAGCACTTCATCTTTAATTATAATAAATCAAAATTTAGCCCATCAGAGAATATTGTATGAGGGCTTTTTAAAATCTATATTTGAAAGTTCTACAGATTCACAAAAATTAGTTTTTCCTATTGAAATAAATTTATCCAAGCAACAGCTATCAATGTTTAACAAGATCGATTCAGAATTTAAATCTTTAGGATTTGAATTTGGATTAGAGGATAATCTATTAAAGATTACATCAGTACCAAACCAACTAAAAAATAATTCTATCGAAGAAATAATTGATGATATTCTTAATGATGATAATGATTTCGATAAATCTAATAGTCTTAGTCACTCAGATTTTTTTGCAAAAGCACTTTCAAAAAGTTCCTCTATTAAATCAGGTGAAAAATTAAACTCAAATGAACAAGAGTTTTTAGTAAATCAACTTTTTTCATGTAAGGAGCCTAATCTGAGTCCCTTCAATAAACAAATATTTATTACTTTGAGTAAAAACGATATTGAAAATATATTCTAATGGGAAGAGTTAGTGAAATAGTAAAACATTTAATTATAATCAATATAATTTTTTTTATTGCATCTATAGTTCTTGGTGATTTTATGTATGACTTATTTGCCATGCACTATCCAAAAAATCCCGACTTTATCATATGGCAACCACTAACACATATGTTCATGCATGGAGATGCTTCTCATATACTTTTTAACATGTTTGGTCTATGGATGTTTGGTACTCCTTTAGAACAAATGTGGGGTAAACAGAAATTTATATTTTATTATTTGTCAGCGGGATTAGGAGCTGTTCTAATTCAAACTTTAGTTTATCACTATGATGTAATTTCAGTAACTCAAATTCTGTTAGATAATGGCTTAACAAGACTAGATGTTAATTCTTTTTATGAAACAGGTAGACTCAATACATCTGTAATTCAATCTGTAGGCGAGGATAGATTATATTCAGGTATTCAATCATTTAAAGCAGTAATGGTTGGTGCATCTGGTGCCTTATATGGAATTTTAGTAGGCTTTGCTATGCTTTTTCCAAATGTACAGTTAATGCTATTATTTCCACCAATTCCAATAAAAGCAAAATTTCTCGTTCCTCTTTTAATTTTATTTGACCTATTTTTTGGTTTTACATCTTATTCAGTGGGACCTATTGCTCACTTTGCTCATATAGGAGGAGCTATTACAGGATTTGTTATGATGTGGTACTGGAAAAAAAATCAGTTTAATAATAAAAGATGGAATTAGGATATAGATATTTTACTAATCAGCCTATATTCAAGAAAATTATAATTATTAATGTTATAATTTTCTTACTGCCTCTAGTTTCCAATACTTTTCTGTTTCTTTTTAATATACCTCAAATCAACATTATTAAATTTTTTGATCTTCATCCAAATTTTGAACAAATTATAATGAGTCCTTGGAGCATAATAACTTATTCATTTTTTCATTTAGATTTCTTTCATATTTTTTGGAACATGTTTATTCTTTATATAGTTTCAGATTATTTCCTTTCATTTTTAGATAATAAAAAATTCCTTGAAATCTACTTTTACGGAGCTATCTCAGGTGGTCTCTTATTTATTATCTCTTATAATATTTTTCCAGCTTTTGAAAACTCTTTTTCTCCGTTAATTGGATCATCTGCAGCTGTATATTCGCTTCTTATCTTTGTGTGTACATATTATCCTAACACAAGCATTAACTTGATATTCTTTAATGTAAAACTCAAGAATTTAGGCTTATTCTATGTCCTTCTGAGTTTAATCCAAATCCCATTTAGCAATGCAGGTGGAAATATTGCTCACCTTGGAGGAGCCCTATATGGATTCTACTATGCAAGGAACTTTAATTTATCAAATTCACCATTTGACTTCATTATTAACTTGATAAATAATGTAAAGATTAAACCAAATGAAAACCGAGATAATCAAGAAAATATTGATATTATTCTTGATAAGATTAGTAAGTCAGGATATGAGAGCTTAACAAAAAAAGAGAAAGAGTTTCTTTTCAAAAATTCAAAGAAAGATTAAGCTTTATTTTTCTTCCTTTTTAAATAACTAAATAATTGCCAGACTAATATAAAAATTATAAAGTGAGGTAAATAGGATCGTGGTTTTCCATCAAATCCAATAGTTGTGAAAACTCTGTCCCATCTAAATTTCCAATTACTAATACCATTGAATAATCCATCTATGCTCATCCAAATAAAAACAGGCTTACCAAGTACATGATCAAATGGAACAAAGCCCCAAACTCTTGAATCTTCAGAATTATATCTATTATCACCCATCATCCAATAATAATCTTGTTTAAAAGTATAATTACTCGATATTTCACCATTTATGTATATGTTATTATCTACTACCTCAACTTCATTATTCTCATAATCTCTAATTATCTTTTTATATAATGGAAGATCATCAATTGTCAGTTTAATCTTTTCACCCGCCTTTGGAATATATATTGGGCCTAGTTGGTCATTATTCCAATTAAACCTTTTATTGCCTGGAAAGAAAACGGAGTTCATATAGTTAGTCTTTTCAATAGATCTGAATATTGTGTCAAACTCATTTGAATTTCTAATTTTATTTGCATCATTAAAAGTAAGACTCAACTCTCTCTCGTTATCTATTATCTCTCTAATATCTATATTGAGTTCTCTTACTTTTTTAATTGGTATACCTTGATCATCAGTGTAAATAAGATATTCATTTTCATTAGTATTTGATATACTCAAAATATTGGCCTTCAAACTATTATATGATTCTTGAGATAAATTTCTAATGATAAATTTTCTAATAAACCCATCAATTTCAAGATTTTTTAACTTGCTTGATGACACTCCATCTTTAGAAAAAATTTTGTAAGTATATAATGGTTTAGCCCTTTCCGGTAATTTATTCTCCTGACCATTTAAATAAACTATTCCATCTTTAATTTCTAATGAGTCACCAGGAACTCCAATTGCTCTTTTGACATAGTTTGATTTTTTATCTCTTGGTTTTATTACACCTTTTTCTTTGACAAAAAACTTTCTGACTGTATCAGCAGGCCAATTAAAAACTACGATATCATTATTTTTAATTTCTTGAAAGCCTGGGATTCTAATATAAGGAAGCTGAGGTTCCTTTAGGTAAGACCTAGTCTTGAGTATTGGTATAGTGTCATGAACCATTGGAAAAGATATAACGGTAGATGGTATTCTCGCACCATAATGAAATTTACTTACTAATAAAAAATCTCCAACTCTTAATGTTTTCTCAAGTGAGCCAGTAGGAATTACAAATGGTTGTAGAATATAATTGTGGACTATAGTTGCAATTACAACTGCAAAAACTAGAGACCCAAGAGATCTTTCAAAATTTGAAAATGAAATATTATCTACATATTTTGTTCTTTTGCTAACATAACTTACATAAAATAGATAAAGACCCAGAGTTATAATGACCAGAACCCTATCTAACTTTGAGTTATGATTAAATCTTTTAATAAATTCTACCCAAATTACCGGAATCATTAGAAGATTTATAACTGGAATAAAAACTAAGATGACCCACCATTTAGGTCTGTTAATTATTTCTAAATGCTTTACTATATTGTATATAGGAATTAATGATTTCCAGCTATCAACACCTGCAAGTTTAAAAAGTCTTTGAGATCCAACGAATATTAATAAATTATAGGATAGAAAAAAAAGTAACCATTCGTTTATACTCATATTAGTCTAAATTTATTTTAAATTTAATTCCAGCACTTTGAGAAAAATCAAAATAGTTATTTTCAATGTATGGCTCAAATGATAAATCCTCACTAACATTAAATTGGAGTAGGTGTGCACCAACATTTGCATCAATAATATTTAAGACATAAGTACCTACAAGGAACATGAAGGAAAAGTCTTTATATCTTCTGTGAAACTTCATTCCCTCCAGTAATTTTTCATTTTCAGGAATTATCTCAGTATACTCATCATCAAAGTATCCAGCAAGTCTCCTCTTATATGCTGTTCTATATTTGTTCATTTCCTTATTATTGTAATTGTAGTAGTATGCAGACGCTCCTAGACCTCCATAAATTATTGGAATCATCCAATATCTTCTTGTATAGACTTGACCTAAACCAGGAATAACAGAAGAGTAGAATGCAGCTTTTGATGGAGTTAGAGGGTCATTAATTAACTTTAATTTTTTTGGACTAATGTAAGTTGAATCAATATCAGCTTGAGCATTCAGGTTGAATGAAAGAGAAATTATTATTAATAAAATTATATTTCTCAATTTGATATCTTTTTTAAAAAGGAATATAACTCGTTAATACTCTTGAAAGTAGTTGAAAGGGATACCTTGCCTTTGCTATTTTCTTTCAAGGTGACTTTTGAATTAAATAGCTTCTCAAATTTATTAGTTGCATCTATATATATTTTCGATACATCTGAACTAGAGTTATTAGTATTTGTGGTTTTATTTCCTCTAACAATCTTCTCTGTTTGTCTTACAGATAACTTTGATGATATTATTTGTTCATAAATTTCAATTTGTAATTTTTTATCATCAACATTTATTAAAGCTCTTCCATGACCCATAGTCAAGAAACCATCTCTTATACCTGATTGAATAATTGGGTCAAGTTTTAAAAGACGAATATAATTTGATATAGTTGACCTATCCTTACCTACCAGCCTAGATATAGCATCAATATTTAAGTTATACTCATTTATAAATCTCTCATATGTTAATGCAATTTCTATTGGGTCAAGGTCAACTCTTTGGACATTTTCAACTAACGACATCTTTAATAAATCAGTTTCATCTTCAACTGCTTTTATATAGCATGGTATTGATTCCAGATTAGCTATTTTTGATGCTCGATACCTTCTTTCGCCAGAAATGATTTCATACTTATCATCCTTAATTTTTCTTACAGTAATAGGCTGAATAATTCCAAGTTCTTTAATTGAAACAACAAGATTATCAATCTGATCACTATCAAAATTTGTTCTTGGCTGATTTGGATTTACATGAATTTTATCTAATGATAATTGAAGACTATTAGTATTTTTCTTTCCATCATTAGAAAAATCAGTATTACTGGAATCACCTAATAGTGCATCCAGACCTCTTCCAAGTACTTTTTTTTGTTTTTTTTCAGACATTTAATTTTTATTTATAATTTCATCTGCTAAGGAAAGGTAATTTTTAGTTCCTTTTGATGAGACATCATAAGTTATTATATCTTTTCCAAAACCTGGGGCTTCACCTAATTTAATATTTCTTTGGATAATAGTTTTAAACACGATATCTCCAAAATGCTTTTTAACTTCCTCTACTACCTGATTTGAAAGTCTTAATCTTGAATCAAACATGGTAAGTAATATTCCCTCAATATCTAGTTCCTCATTATGAACCTTTTGTACACTCTTAATAGTATTCAATAGTTTTCCAAGCCCCTCCAAGGCAAAATACTCACACTGAATTGGGATAAGAACAGAATCAGAGCTTGTAAGTGCATTTAGAGTAATTAATCCAAGAGATGGAGCACAGTCAATTATTATAAAATCATAGAGACTTCTAATCTCATTAATTTTTTCCTTTAGCCTGTATTCTCTTGCTTCTTGATCAACTAGTTCAATCTCGATACCAACAAGATCTATACTTGACTGTATTAAATCAAGATTAGGAGATTTACTTTTTTTTATAACTTCAGAGAAACTCTTTGTTCCAGATAAAACCTGATAAAGAGACAGATCTTTATTATTTGGGTCAAAACCTAATCCTGATGATGCATTTGCCTGAGGATCTGCATCTATGAGTAATACTTTTTTCTCTAAAACTCCTAGTGATGCAGCTAGATTAACTGAGGTTGTAGTTTTTCCTACACCCCCTTTTTGATTTGCAATTGAAATTATTTTCCCCATCAATTATTTGTCTTCAGATTGAAATTCAATAATAAAAATATCCTCATTCTCTTTTTTTAAGTTATACTTTTCTCTAGCATAATGTTCAAGACTATCAATATTATCAAGTTTTTCAATAAGTGATTTATCTTTAAGTATTTCTTCATTAAGAGCATTTCTCTTGTTTTTAAGTTTCTTAATTTCCCGATTTAACTCTGCATGAATTAATAACGAGTTTGTATCTAAGAAAGTCATCCATATCAAAAAAGCTATAGAAATAATTAAATATTTGAAAAAAGATTTTTTAATTAAAACTTTAAGTTTTAAAAAAATTTTATTCATTATTCTACTATATCATTTTTAATTAAAACTTTAGAAGGAATTATTTTAAAAATACCTTTTTTCTCAATCCCAACATATAAGAAGCCATCAGGCCCTTGGACAACTTCTCTTACTCTTCCAACTCTATCTAAAAGTTTCTCTCTTTTATATACGTAGTTTCCAATTAATTCTATTCTTTCTAAATATCTAAACCTAAGAGATCCAATAAATAGATTTCCTTCCCATTCATCATATATATCTGACGTCAGCATTGTCATTCCTGAAGGAGCAATCGAGGGTGTCCAAAAATATGCCGGAGATTCTGTTCCTTCAAGAGAAGTAAGGTCTGTAAATGAGGTCCCATTGTAATTTATACCATTTGAGACTATCGGCCAGCCATAGTTTCTTGTTAATAATGGCTCCTCTCTAATACTGTCTCTTTCACGAATTATATTTATTTCATCTCCACCTCTTGGGCCATGTTCATGCACGATTATATCACCAGGCTCATTTCCAAAAATAATTCCTTGAGGATTTCTATGACCATAACTCCAAATAGCTTTCTTTGCATTCTTCATATTGTAAAAAGGATTGTCTTTTGGTATACTCCCATCTAAATACAACCTGTATAACTTACCTCCATCTTTTGTCAAATCCTGAGGATATATATCTCTTCCAGCTCTATCGCCAACAGTAAAATAGACATATTTATCATCCAATAAAATTTTACCTCCATAGTGTCTATATTGATCTGAGTCAGGAGTTGCTTTATATAAAAGTTTTAGATTAGAAATCTTAAAATCATTATAATCTGCACTATATAATGCAGTGTTAGATTCTTTTGAATTTGATGAACTGTTACTGGTAGTTAAAAAAATTCTTCTATTATTCTCAAAATTTTTGTCAACCTCTATATCAAGAAGACCACCTTGTCTGTTCTCAACAACTTTTGGTATACCCTTAACAGGAGTCTTAGTATTATCTTTTACATGGTACAGTATACCTTTCTTATCAGTTACAAGTATTTCATTTTCATTAATAAATGATATACCCCATGGAATATCAATTCCATCTACCACCTTTTCTAAATATATTTTAGATTCATCACCAAGTTCAATAAACGGGGGGTTTTCAGATTGTGCACATGAAAAACTAGTGCAGAGAGAAATCAGGATTAGATAAATATTTATATTCTTCATAATTAATTCGAATTTAAAATAATTTAATCACTCAATAAAGTTTTTTTTATATCAAGTCAATTAAACTAACATTCTGATAGTTTCTTTTTAAATAAATTAATGTCTTTTCCATTAAATCTCCCATTGATTCACATTTTAAAAATGAATTTTCATTGGTAAATTTAAATATCTCTTTTCTTAAGTTTACTACGTTTTCTCTAATACTTACAGTGTCTTCCTTCATGATATCAATCAATAATTTCATTCTTTCTTCAGAGATAATAAGTCTTCTTGAAATAGTTGATCTTTCTTCAATTTTATATTGAGTAATAGAATCTGCCTTAAGCTTAGATCTAACTAGATCCATCATTGGTTTATTCTCTTTGAAAAATTGTGGTCTATATACTGAGAATTTTCCTTCAAAGCATTGTTGGTCAAAATCAATTGCACGAATTTTATAGATAACTTGATCGAAATCATGAATGGGAATAACTACATAATTATATGATCTCATATCTCCAAGTAATCTAATCATACATCTCTCATTAAACTTTACATACTCTTTAGCAATTTGAGCTTTTTGTATTTCTGAACATTTTGGTAGATATTCTTGAATAAATATATCCCCAGGAATTCCAGCTATATGTTCTTCTATTAATGAAGAATCATTAACCAGAAAATTAAGATTTCTTGGAGAAAGCATATGTTCAAATTCAATTCCGTAAACTCTAGAGGCATCTGTTTTTTTGACATAGAAATATGTAAAATTATCATTTACAATATTTCTAATTTTTATTCTAAATGGCTTAGAGTTTCCGAAAGTACAATAGTCAACAGAGTCTATCGATAGATATGGAATCGATGAGGGGTTACCATCTGAATGTAATAATGTATAAATTATTTTTAGGTTGTTATCAATCTCTTGTCTCTCACTCTCGTTAAAAATAAGTCTTACCCATAGAGTATCTCTATTTTTTTTATCATAAAGATTTACAGACTCAGAAAATCTTAATAAATCATCATAGGATATAACATCATCAATCCATCTGTCATGAGTTTTTAAAAAATCTTTTAACTTTTTTGAGATATGGAAGAATGGCTTCTTCTTTGATATTAGTTTTTTATTATCTGCCATAAATTAAATATACAATAAACATTAAAAGTCGGGATGACAGGATTTGAACCTGCGACCCCACGCACCCCATGCGTGTGCGCTACCGAGCTGCGCCACATCCCGTTGATGCAAATATAATTTTAAAATAAGTCTTAGTTAGTTGATTTCTAAAAAAATAGAATAAAAAAAGCAGTTAAAAAACTGCTTAATTAAGTCGGGGTGGCAGGATTCGAACCTGCGACCTCCGCGTCCCAAACGCGGCGCGATAACCGGGCTACGCTACACCCCGAAAAAGAGTTGCAAATATAAGCTTAATTAAATTCTTGCCAAATTATTTGACTATAATCACTTAAACCGAAACTGGTGACATAATCTTGATATCGTTGTACTTTATTTGTCCTCTAATTACAGAGGATATGTTTGACATTAATGCATTAATTACAGGAAGTTTTAGTTGACTTTTTGAATATATCATGCTTATCTCTCTTGCAGGTGCAGGATCTTGAAAAGGAATAATATTTTCAATATTTTTTGGTGATAGATTGTTTGAATGTAAGTAAGGGATAATTGTCATCCATGGCCCATTGTTTGATAAATTAATCAATGTTTCAAAGCTCCCACTTTTCAATTCATATTGTTTATTTAAATCTTCCAGCGAGCAAAGATTTAAAACTTGATTTCTGAAACAATGTCCATCTTGCAGAATTAATAAATCACCATTGGTTAAGTCATCTATTTCTAAGTACTTATTACCAGAAAGTGAGTGATGCTTTGGAACATAAGCAACAAATGGTTCATAGTATAATGGTCTTTCTATAACCTTGTCATTACTCAATGGAGTAGCAGCTATTGCACAGTCTATAGAATTGTCTTCTAATTTTTGAACTATTGTTTCAGTATTAAATTCTTCTATTTTTAAATCTACATTTTTATGTTTTTTTGTAAAAATATTAAGAAAAAGTGGCAATAGAGTAGAAGTAACGGTTGGTATGATTCCAACTTTTAAAGTTCCGCCAATAATACCTTTTTCTTCAGAAATAACATCATTCATTCTTGTAGATTCTTCAATAATCTTTCTTGCTTGATTTAGAACCTTCTCACCAACTTCAGTAACCTGGAGTGGCTTTGTTGATCTATTAAAAATTGTAACACCAAGTTCCTCCTCAAGTTTTTGAACCTGCATACTTAAAGTAGGTTGTGTAACAAAGCACTTTTCAGATGCTGTAGTAAAATTACCATGTTCAGCAACTGCTAGCGTGTACTTAAGTTGTGTAATTGTCATTATAAGTTAAATTTATATTTTTTCAAAACTAAATAAAATTTTATTATTTAAAATTAAAGAAATGTTAAATACTATTATAACATATGTTTATATATTTGGTCAATAATAAAAATGTTTTGAAAAAAAATATTTTTGGTCAAACAATCTTTCTTAAAAGATTGATAATAGGCTTTGTTGGTCTAATTACTCACAGAACTTTTAGAAGTAAGAAATTTGAAATTAAAGGCTCAAAAAACTTATTTAATCTTCCAGATACTAATGTGCTTTTCGTAAGTAATCATCAAACATATTTTTATGATGTAATAGCGATGTTACATGTTTTTAATTCATCTGTTAAAGGCAGGATTGATTCAGTTAAAAGACCTAAATATCTTATAAATCCCAAGACGAACCTCTATTATATAGCATCTTT
>Ga0208130_1000276_pt1 | contig 27499 bp, 20 predicted proteins | sample ETNtaG_31_FD_185771 | JGI IMG/M metagenome (GOLD analysis project Ga0208130, IMG submission 185771) | Marine microbial and viral communities from oxygen minimum zone, Eastern Pacific Ocean - ETNP201310SV78 (SPAdes) (version 2) | ecosystem: Environmental > Aquatic > Marine > Oceanic ... | reverse complement strand
GGAAACTGTACACTATCTTGCAATCGCGATAAATTTAATCTCAATTATCTGGTTAATTTGGGTTCTTAGACCACCAAAGGGTTTGGTTATTCCCTTGAGGTAAATTGTACAATTATTGGGCAAGAACCGCGATGACTGAGGACACATCAACTTCCCCAAAGTTGTGACTATCTTCACTAGCCGTGGGATCTGGATTGTCGCCAACAAGGAATAATCGACCATCTTCCATAGATTGGACTCGTTTGATTATCCTTAGATTAGGTCTGAACGGATGATCTAACAATACTACTTGCCCTGCTGCTACTGAGGTTGAGTCTATTCTCTCAAACTTAGCAGTGCTACCCTGCTTGAGTGTAGGCCACATTGAGTCGCCGTTTATGACGACGTTCAGGAAGCGCGAATCCATGGGTCTTCACGGCCCTTGGTTCCCCAGAACATGTGGTGGATTGATTCAACTGCATCCATTAGTTCCTGAGCATGCTGCTCTGAGACTTCTACCTTACATGCTGAGCAGAGTTTTGCTGCCTGCCAGAAAGTGTCGTGTAGGTCAGGGATTGATTCTAGGTGTTGAGGCTTGAAGTAATCAGTCCAAAGTACCAATAATTCGTCCTTGCACTTTTGGGCTTCTTCTTCCTTGATTGTGGCATAGCGGCTCATTGTGTTGATGTAGCTTGCAGTTCCGCAGTCCGAGCCGTGATTCTCTGCTAGTGTGACCATCTTCTTGGTCATCGATTGAACTGCCTCAGCGGCTATTCTTGCACTTGCAGGGTCATAAACTCCGCAAGGACCATCACAGTGGGCGCTGGCTTCGATAGTTTCGATAAATTCGTTGTCGTTGTCTGTCAATTGACTCACCTTCGAATTACCGCATCAGGTGACGCATTATCAATGCGACTAATCTAATGCTTCATCGAAATTATCCAAGTTCATTGTTCGTAAGGATCCCAAGCACCCGTTAGGACATTGTGCTTGAGTAGACTTCCATCTGGGTTCTGTACCCAAACATCCCCATTGTCATCGCGCCAAACTTTCTGTCCGTGTTCGTTGACTTGGGCATCAGGAGGGGCTTGGATTTTCGGAACAGGTGGTGGTGCATTAGCGAGAAGACTGTCAAGGTCTAATTCATCGACGACTTCAGTTGGTTGTGAGGTGTCTTGAGATTCCGTAAGTGCCTCTTCCTGCACCTCAGCTTCATGAGTCAAATCCATTCCAACTTGTTCAGTAATCGGTTCATCCATTGATTCTGTCATGGATTGTTCTGCTGCTTGTAAGTCAAACATTGTCGCAGATGGAGATTCAACTGCCTGAGGTTCAGGCTTGGATTCGACTTGGGGTTCGGTAGTTTGGTCAAACATTCTGTCCTCCGCCGATACTCTCACTTCGACTCCGCCTATCTGGCGAACTTCGTGAGTGCTATCATCCGCCTCTGCTTTCTCCGGTCGGCTACGAACTGCCAATCTTACGCTGAAACCAATTCCTACCAAGATAATGAATCCAATTACTAGGTGAAGTATTGCATCCAAATAAGAATGATAATATTTCAGGGTTGGGAAATCATCGGAATTGTCCCCATAGCCATCACCATCAGTATCGCAACATTCTGTTGGATCATCAGGGAATACGTCAACGCTGTCATTGTATCCATCATCATCGTAATCAGCATCTAGTGGATCATATCCTAAAGCGATTTCATCGGTGTCGAGGACTCCATCATTATCATCGTCAGGGTCTGCATTATCTCCTATTCCGTCACCATCACTGTCCAACCACTCTGTTGGGTCTAACGGGAGATGATCTTCTGTATCAGAAAAACCGTCATTATCATCGTCACTATCCTCCGTAGCATCTTCACAGCCGTCTTGATCCCAATCATTGGATTTTGTACTGATCCAAGCCAAAAGGCCTGTGTCACATTGATCAATGTGGTCGATTATACCATCATTATCATCGTCTTCATCAAGGAAATCTGGAGTTCTATCTCCATCGTAATCTTGACGACAATCCTCAAGATCATCAGATCCTTCAACCATAGTAATTCGTCCTTCTGGGCATGGGGATGGCTCAGTGGAACCTTCCATGTCGGTGTAGTAATCTAGAGGCGATGGAGTCTGCGATATTGAACCAGTAGTATTCACGAAGTATCCCAAACTAGCTGGTTTGCATTCTGTCTGTTGCCTCTGATTTTGATAACTACCCTCTTCACAGGGTATCTGTGAGGCAGAGGCTGGGTCCGGAACGTAGTTTCCGGGTTCTGCATCTAAGCAAGCAAACGCAGTTGTCGATCCTGAGTTGGGATTGTATGTACCAGCCTCACAGGTAATTTGTGCAGTAGCGGCAAGTGTGTCTACGTAGTTACCAGGGTCTGCCATCAAACAGCTCAACCAACCGCTATTTGGTTGATAGTAGCCTAATTCGCAGGCTTGCTGTGATGCTGAGCCTAGGTTTTCTACGAAGAATCCAGGGGAGGCATCCATGCAGTCATTTGAGGAGGTAGATCCTGTAGATGGATTGTAAGTTCCGGCTAAACATGCTGTCTGAGATGAGGCGAAGTGTGAGTCGACGTAGTACCCTGGTTCTGCAGGGTTACATTGCGTTCCTGCTCTCTCTCCCTGATAGGAACCCATTGAACATCCAATTTGACCTGTGGCTCCTTCGCTTGGAACATGATAACCAAAGTCTGCATCGATACAACTAGACTGCCCTGGTGCTGGTTGGTAGCTTCCTGCTGAGCAAAGCAACTGTTCAGCAGAGCCAGAATCTGCTACGTAGCTTCCTGCATCAGCTGCAATGCAATCTGCGGAGGTTACTGAGCCAGAATTCGGATTGTAAGTTCCAGCAAAGCATGCTGTTTGCATTGAGGCTGCTTGTGAATCAACGTAATGTCCGGGATCTGCTGTATCACACCCTGTCGAACCTTGGGAACCCTGCCAGGTCCCCAATGAACACGGCAATTGCTCATCGGCTGCGGAATTGGGCACATAATACCCAGGAGAGGCAGCGTCGCAGGCAATTTGTCCTTGCATAGAAGAATAGCTACCAGGAAGGCATTCTTCTTGAGCGAATGATCCTTGCAGAGCGACATAATGGCCTGTATCTGCAGGAGTACAATCCGACATATCATCGGCTTGGGAATTTGGGTTGAACGTGCCCGCAGAACAAGGAGTTTGAGATGTAGAAGCAGGGGTGTCTACATAGTATCCGGGTTCTGCTTGGAAACATTCAGCTTGTCCTGTTAATGGTTGGAAATTCCCAGGAAGGCATGGCTGTTGGTTGATTGAACCTGTTGAATTGGTATAGTAGCCAGCGGAAGTTGTGAGACAACTAGTTTGGCCACTAGATGGTTGATACTCACCAACTGAACAAGCGGTTTGAGATATTGCACCTACATCATCAACATAATACCCTGGTTCAGCATTTTGGCACGACCATTGACCAGAAGATGGCTGATATGTCCCAAGCGCGCACTCGGTCTGATTGGTAGCACCTTGAGTTGGGACATAGTGACCTGGGTCAGCGTCAATGCATTCCCTTTGACCTGAATTTGGTTGGTAGGTCCCTCCATTACAGATTGTCTGGTTTGCTTGTCCGGTTACAGGTACGTAATAACCTGGGTTTGCAGCAAAGCAAGTGGACTGAGCAGAGGAGGGTTGGTAGGTTCCGACTGTACATGCAGTCTGAGCGGTTGCTCCAGTCCCGTTGACGTAGTGACCTGGGCCTGCGGCTGTCTGCGATGTTGAGGCCGGATATGCTACGAAGTAACCCGAGGACGCTATGATGCAGCCTGTCTGCCCTGAATTTGGTTGATAATATCCAGCAGTACAGGCATTTTGAGAGGTTGCGCCCGAACCGTAAACATAGTGACCGGGTGAAGCTAGATTGCAAGATGTTGAGCCGGTTTGATCTTGCCAAGTTCCGGGAGAACACGGAGTAGAATCTATTGCAAACTCTGGATTAATTGACGTAGTAATCGAGCCAACCTGGAGGCCTGATGCGCTAGTTGACCTTAGGTCAATTACAAGATTGTAATCATCTGTATTGTTGAACCCCGAGACATAACTTACTCTGATGTAATACATTCCGCTAGAATTGTTTACAGAAGAGGTTGAAACTTCATCATAACTCATATTTGATGAACTACTGGAATTTGATGAATCAATTACTTCGTAAGTTGAATTTAGCAACTCCAAATCGTAATTTTGTCCGGCTGGTGATGTCAGGTTAGCAGTAAACCATGTTGTTCTGCTCAAATTGAGAGAATACACATCTATGTTATCGGACCCACCTGTGATTGAAGCGGAATAATTAGCACTCATCGCCGACAATTGTAATGCCGTTGTGTTACTGTTTCCTGCATCTCCTCCTGATTGATCTACATAGAATCCAGCAGGTGCAGGTGAGCAAGAAGACTGGCCTATGTTGGAGGTTGAGTAACCCGTCGGACATTGTGTCTGCGACAACGAAGCAGAGGAATCGACGTAATGGCCAGCGGATGCATCGAGACACGAGGCTTGACCAGTAAATGGCTGGAAAGTTCCTGGTTGGCATTCTGTTTGGATTAAACTGCTATCAGATGCGGAATAGCCTGGAGAGGCATCAACACAAGTCAATCGGCCGAACTGACCATCTGCGCAATCTGTCCATCTTGCGGGGTTTGTTGGATAATCGTCATCGATGTCCAGTGTACCGTCACCGTCGCTGTCGCCAGTTTGGTGTGTGTCGAATAAATTACGAATCCCATCACCATCAAAGTCCTGCTCAGTATACGCAACATGGGCCCCATCGGTGAATGTCAATTGGTGAGGATTGAGAAGTGAATTAGATGTATTATCAAATTCACCGGACTGAGCCCCCCAACATTGCAATGAATCATCAGATAACAGAGCACAAGTAGAGTCTGATCCAGTTGCTGCTGCTAGTACGGTTAATCCTGAAGTTAGGTTCACATGTACAGTTGAATCACCCTCTCCTGGAAACACGTTCTCTGCTGTACAATCGGAATTAATGGTCGATGAACACGTTCCGTCTCCTAATTGCCCATGGGTATTAACACCCCAACATTGCATGGAACCATTGTCGGTAACCGCACAAGTGTGGGAACCTATTCCATCCAGCATTATGGCTTCTGTATTGAGCCCTAAATCGATGAGATGAATATTTCCTGAAACTGCACCGTTGTCGGAGAACACGGTATACTTGTTACCCCAACAACCAACTGAACCATTTTCAAAAATCACACAAGAGGATAAACCCGATGTCACCAATGAAACCGCTCTCAGACCTGTGGAATGATTGACCAATACTGGGGTCAATGAGTTATTGGTAGTGCCATCTCCGAGTTGCCCTCTTACATTGTAACCCCAACACATCACGTCGCCTAGATGAGTTATGGCACAGGTATGATGCTCACCGGCTGAGACCGCTACAGCATATACGCCTGAACCCAAGTCGATATTTACTGGAGATACGCGATTGTCAGTAGAATCATCTCCAATTTGACCGAGGTGATTCCTGCCCCAGCACCACAAACTAGAATCCAGTAGAATTGCACAAGTGTGGTCTTTCCCTTCGTCTACAACAATCGGTTCTTGATTCAATGTAACATATCCTGAGGACTCAACCGTATTCCCAAGCCCAAGTTGTCCATAATTGTTTGATCCACTGCAAAACAGAGAATAATTGGATAGAATTGAACATCTTCCTGAGGTAGAAATTAATGAATCTTCACTGTAAACTGGACTGCCCTCGGACCATTCAACAGAAGTGCCATTTGCTAGTATAACCATTGGACTATCGACACCGATATCCAAGACGGAATGAGAGAAAACGGTCCCCGCTTCACTACCTCTTATGTTCAAAGTAGGACCGCTGGACTGGGAAAAGGAAATCTCACTTTGTTCCGCTAGAGTGGGTTCTGATTCCTCTCCACCTGATAGATATCCAAGCATTGGAATTCCAAGAAACAAAATGCAGATTCCTAGAGCAACGATTCTCTTCGTTTCCTCGTTCAACATGAATATTGCCGTGATTGCTGAGATTATCACTATTCCCTATGCCTGAACGGGTTGCATCATGCCTTTAGCACCTTCAGAGCCAGTCCGTAGGACTGGACTCCTGCATCCTGCAAGGCTGTTTTTACGTCACTGAATGGATTTTTAGGAAATTTCTGCAACGCCTTTGCTCGATTGGAGACTATGCGCCATGCAGCCTTACTCCCAATGCCAGGTATTGCCTCGAGTTGGTATTGACTTGCGGTGTTAATCGACAAGTTTGTTTCAACGCCACTTAGACTGCGCATCCCATGTCCGGTCACTATGATGTTGGATTCGGTTTCAAGTGGAACTTGATAGGGAGTTCCAACTAAAATTGGGTAAGCCCCAATTTGTCTTCCGAATGTTATACCTGCTCGACCATAAATTGAGGCATCTCTGTGAGTCTTATCCAAAATCTGTTCAGGCCTTCTAATCCGATCATCATGTGCCTCCCACCAGATTCCTTTGAGTTCGGTTCCAATTGGGAACATCTCCTCTAGTAGTGGCTTGTCAATTTCTTCTCTTATGCTGCGTTTGAAGGCCTGAAATGCATCCTCAGGAATCTCTTGAAAACCTTGGCCTTCTACTTGTCTGATATTTATTCGTCGTAGCCACAATCCTTCTGAACGGAGAGAATCTAATAGGTCACGATTCATTTGGTAAGATTCTCTCGTTTCTCCGTTGAGTCCGGCAATGAAATTTAGACCAGGAAGTAACTTTGGCAATCCTCTCTCGCCTCTATCGCGACCGAATTGATTGATGTGGCGTATAGCAATTTTGAGTTGTTCTGAATCGCAATTCAGCCAATTTGTTTCGTGTACTCTAGGGTCCGCTGATTCAAGCCCAAAGGAAAGTACTGCGCCATCGGAGAGAGTCGAAATTAGTGATTTAGTAATCTCCGTTGCAGGTTCCAAATTTTCAGCAACAATAGACGGGTTTGCATTGTCAACATGGAGGATTTCTAATCTCTCATCTTCTCTTAATCCATTCAGCACTTTGGAGATTGGTTCTGGATTAGGAATGGGATATTCTAGCTCCACCACACCGTCTGCCTTGTAGGTGTAAATGTCTGTAGCACCACCAATACGAACATGCCGAACTCCATTATCCAGAGCGGTTGTGATTTCGGCAATGACGTCATCCTCATCCCTCCAAATCGGGACTCCTTTCTTGGGTTCAATACAAAACTTGCAACCTCGCTTGAAACGAACGCAGCCTTGATACAATTCTACTTCGTAAGTCAATGGCCCCGAACGACCATCTTCAGTGAATAGATCTGGATGATTTGTGACACATTTTCCAGACGCTCCTTTCTTTGCCCAATCGTCCCACTGTTCCGCAGTTCTACGTTTGTGAGACCAATCACCGCTCGCCAGATAGTAATCCAATGTAGCATCTGTATCTTGCACAGCGCAGAATAAATTTGTTCGTAGTGGCATCCATCCATCATATCTCCAATGGCGGATAGCCCAGCCACCTGCTAGCACGGGTTGTTCACTTGGAAAAACCGCAAGAAAATCATCTAATTCTCTTCTTGATATTGGAGTCCCTCGAACATACTTCCCAGGAACTACAGCTCCGGCGAGGACAACAGCACCATCGAGCTCCGAAAGTTCTCGCTGAAGTTCTTGTCTTTCTGACGAATTAGCAAGTTTTTGTTTGTGGAAAAGTCTCCACTCATCAATAGTCATGTAGGTGTATGGAATTGACCTGGATTCTAGAACGCCACAGATATATCGGATATGAAAACCAAGATAGTTAGGAACACCAAATGCTGCTGGTTCATCTTCATATCCATCAAGGACCAACCATCCTTCCATTCAATCCCTCAGTCTGTCGGATTGCTTTTGGGTATTCACGACTTCGCCTTCGGACAATGATTGAAGCGATTAATTCGCATCAACGACGGTTGCGACGACCTCGGCCACGAGAGCCTCGGCCTCCGCCATCATTAGATTCCTGTACACTGATTTTTCTACCATGAATTTCACTTCCGTCTAATTCCTTAATCGCCTTCTCTCCGGCTTTGCGGCTGGCATACTTGACGAAAGCAAAACCGCGAGATTTACCTGTATCTCGATCTTTGGCAATACTGCATTCTGTAACATCCCCATGAGCCGAGAAGATATTTCTCAACTCATCTTCGCTAGCGTCGAAAGACAAGCGAGCAATGAAGAGTTTGATTCCAGCTAGTTCAGCTGCTTCTGAACGTGCTTTGGTCAATACTTCACGTTCAGCAGCAAGTTCTTCCTTTGTGGCCTTACCATCTTTCACTTTGTCCATGCAGTCCTTGCAACGGATAGGCTTCCCCGCAGTTGGTTCGAATGGAACGGTTGTATCTACACCACAAAGTGTACACTTACACTCGTGCTGAACTCGTTGTCTTCCGGCACCACCGCCGCCTTTTCCTGTAATTGCAGAGCGCATCTGCATTGCAGCTTGAGGTGCTTGATGGCTTGGACCACGTCGATGGTCGGCCATCGGCGAAAGATATGGGCGAGCACCTTCGTGACCTAGATTACCTTCAGCTTCTGGAGACCATCTCTCTCCTGCCCTGTTCAAATCCTGAATATCTTCACCAAGAGCATGACCGTGCCCAAATCCGTTGGATAAGGCTCGATAACCGGAATAATCACACCGATTACAGTCTACATTGAAGTCTTTCTTGTCATCAGATGTAACCAATTCATTCCCACATGCAGGGCAAATAGCCCAGAGGACTCCCAATTCTGGTGAACCTCGTGTACTAGCCTTCAGATTTGGTTCGAGTTGAGTGATTCGGGCACGTATCAAATCCCGTGACCTCATAGCGTCGCCAGGTGAAGGGAGAAATCTGTCCACGATTTCAGTGACGAAAATGTCGGCAAACAAATTCTCAGCAGAAAGATCTCGATGCCCGCCATCCTTTTCGATGTGAAGAATACGAATCATTGCAACCTTTGGCATAAGTTTGGTAACTTCTGCAATTACGTCATCGCCAATCTGTGGAGAATTTGTCTCTGGACGATTAGCGTCCACTGAGATTGTATCGCCATCAGAAATAATTGTGCCACTGACTAGGGCTATTGCGCCAGATTCAGTCTCAGAGAGGCCCGAACCTAGGCTAGCATCAGCCGGCACTTCGACCTGGTTACCCGGCGTGACAAAGTCACCAGTACTAGCACTCATCGAGGGCGGCCACCGGCCTGCCCCCTATGAACGGTCCGGCCGTGCGTAGCACGGCAAAATCGAGAAATTAGGAGTGCCCCGGTGGTAATAAACGCCAGAATCCAGCTCTAGTCTTCCCTTGAAGACTGGAGTGATGAGAATAGGCAGCGGGTAATGCGAAATCTGTTTCCCAGTATTTCTCGGCATTCCATCCGACTGATTCGAATATTGCTTCAATATGGGTTGCTTCAGCGCTATGGATCAGATGTGAAATAGCATTTGAACGAATTATTGCTTCTAGAAAAGGCCGATCTGATTTTGCTTTTTGAGTGCCCCAAGGAGGATTGGAAATGATCAAGTCTGCACCAGTCACATCAAGAGAATCATCGACTGTTTTACAGATTATTTCCACTGAATCCGAAACACCTGCTTGCTCAATCGACTGAAATGCCACTGAGCAGGCTTCTTGGTCCGCCTCCACCAAAACTACCTGAGACACACCCATCAGTGCTGCCCCCACCCCTAAAACTCCGTTTCCCGCACCTAAATCAACAATGGATGAGCCCTCAGAGATATCTCCGAATGCAATAATTTGTGCTAGCCAAGAGGCGGCAATATCGCCAGGGGTTGAATATTGTTCCAATTCTATATTCCTGCAAGGATGCGGGGGTAGAGAGGAAAGTAGCATTGCAAGTTGGCGCTGGCGCACGGTGTGGGTAGGTAGTCACTCTATTGGGATGTACGGTCAAATCTCTTGTGCAAGTATTGTATTACTGTCATGCAAGAGCCCGTCGGCTAGTAACTGTTCTACAAGTAATACAGAATATCCTGCAGCACCTCGTATCGTATTGTCTGCCATTAAAGAAAATCTCAAACTTGTGCCTTCTATTTCCACCTCTCCCACGGCTACTGCCATACCTGCTTTTAGGTCAAGGGCGGGGTTTTCTATTTCTTCAAAACCAACCCATCTATGACTTTCGTCAAGCTCTCCATCAACGAATACTATTGGCTTCTTTGCTGCAGAAGGAAGGTTAAGCTCTTGGCTTCGAGAATGTAATTCACGCCATGCCCGAACGACTTGATGAGCGCTAACCGAATCATGGAACTCGACTTCAATCCGCGCATAATGACCGTGATCGCGGACTACCCTTTCACATGAGGCTTCGATTTTGAAATCACTAGAAAGTATCTTTTCTAATTCAGTAATAATCGATTCAGCCTCTCCTGGAATTTCGGGTGAGATATTATGGCCTGCTCGACCTTTGGCCAGAAGTAATCTTCCACCTCCTGAAAGGGCTTGCTGGGTGGCTATTCTAACAGATTTAACCCTAGCAATTTCTATCAATGGTGAAAGGGTAATCGCAATAGGTAAAACCATACAATTAGAACATGAGATTAGGCGCCCTTCAGAACTTCCAGATTGTTTCTGAAGAAGATTTAGATCTTGGATATTGACTTCCGGAACGATTAGGGGAACATTCGGTTGTAAGCGATGAATTTGTGCATGAGAAACTACTAGAAAACCTGCTGCGGATAAATTTCTTTCCACTCTTCCAGCTGGTTCATCAGGTAGTGCTGAGAAAATAATTCTAACACCCAAACTTTGGAATTGCTCGATCAAAGAGGGAATGTTTTCCAAGCCTCCGATTATTATGTCAGTTAGAGGTGGTCTTTCCTCATCTAAACTCCAACGACATTCGTCGTAGGGAGTTCCGGCGGTTTCCGGTGAGCCGACTACTGCTACCGGCTCCAGCCAAGGGTGAAACTGCAGCCGCTGGAAGAAGCGTTGAGCAACAAGTCCAGTGGCGCCGAGAATGGCACACCTGACTCTTCCATAGGCGTCCATCAAGGTGTCTTATCATTACACCCTTCCTAAAGAGTACTGTTTGGAGTTCAAGACACAAATATACGCATTGTGGCCTGAGAAATTTAAATACCCTCAATTTCTATCTTCTCACCATGCTAAGTGAAATCGTGTATATTGCAGGGGCCCTGATTGCTGGTGGAGCTATCGGATGGTTGTTGGCCAAACAGAAAACAAATCAAGAATTAAGTCAAGCAAAATCGGAACTAAGTCGTGCAAAAGCGTTGAACGAAGCGAACGAAAGTGGAGATGAAAAAACCCGAGAACTTCTGAATGAAGAAAGAAAGAGAGTAAATGAATTACTTGAATCAAGATTTGAAAATATAGCAACCGAAGTGAATCAGCGAAACACTGAGGCATTTTTACAACTTGCAGAACAGAAATTTAACTCTGATCAAAAAGAAGCAGAAAAGTCGCTTGACGCGAGGAAAATGGAGGTTGAAAATTTGATTAAACCTCTGCGTGAGGAAATGACAAAATTATCTAATGCAAATTCCGAAATGGAAAAGGAAAGAGTCGGAGCTTACGAAGCTATCAAGCGTCAGTTGAAAGAATTAGGGCAGAAGGCGGATTCTCTAGGTGACAGAACCACCGCTCTTTCAACTGCATTAACTACTTCTGGACAAGCCAGAGGAAATTGGGGGGAGGTGAAACTAAGGAGATTATTCGAAATGGCAGGTATGTCGGAACAAGTGGATTTCTTCGAACAAGAAACGGTCGAGGGTGGCGGTCGCCCAGACTATATTGTTCGTTTGCCTCAAGAAGGAGTGATTCCAATCGATTCGAAGGCTACTGGTTCTCATTTCCTGAAAGCGGTTGAGTTAGACTCAGGCCCTGAACAAGATGCACATCTGAAAGAACACGCCAAAGCCATGAAGAGTCGAATCAAGGATCTCGGCGCAAAGGCGTATCAAGAGTCTATAGAAGGAGACTTTGACCATGTTGTGATGTTCATACCTAGTGAAGCGATGGCTGCCGCCGCCTTCACCACCGATCCTGAATTATTGGATTATGCAATGACTAAATCTGTATTGATCGCTACCCCTGTTACTATGTTGGGCTTATTGAGAACCGTTGCTCTATATTGGCAACAACATGCTCTGGCAGAGGGCGCAAGAGAGATTTACGATGTATCAAGAGAGATGTACAAGCGTACCACCACACTCATGGGATACATGATGGATGTTGGTGCACATCTTGATAAAGCCGGTAAATCATATAACCAAGTCATGCGATCTTACGAAAGTCGGATTTTACCGCAAGGACGAAGACTTGACGAATTGAAGGTCTCTGAAACATTGCAAGAGGGCTTACCTGAAGCTACCGAGGTTGAAACTAGACCAGACAGGATAGAAGAGGAGAAATGATGACCTTAGCCCCTCTCCCAATACCATGATTAATTGGGATTCCCATGAGTTCCATCCTGTCGTCGATATGCCCAAGGATTACACAATCCTCGACTTATCAGGCGGCACATGGACCCCTCCAACAACAGATTACAGCGTTGGGAAGTACGATGAATTAAGACCAGGATTATACTCAACCGAACTATTTTCTGGAGAACGTTTCCTACACATCGGAATAGACATTGGTGCACCGGTAGGAACTGCCTGTATGGCATTCGCAGACGGTGAGATTTCCCACTTTGGATACAATGCAGCAGACGGAGACTACGGACACGTTGTAATCACAAAGCATTTTCTGGATGGAATCGCAATTTGGGCCCTTTACGGCCATCTTGATTCGGCTTCGATAGAAGGGAAATCAGTCGGTCAAAAAGTAAAGGCTGGTGAGGTAATATGTTGGATGGGGGATCACTCTGAAAATGGTGGATGGGAGCCTCACCTACATTTTCAATTATCATATCAAGAACCGGACACTCACGATATGCCCGGAGTTGTTGCACCTAGTAAGCGAGATGAAGCCCTAGAAATCTATCCTGATCCTAGATTGGTTTTGGGTGCTATCTACTAGACTGTTGAAAGATATGTTTTGAGGCCGTCAATCGCAGTCATTTCGGATGGGTCAATACCATTCATAACTGCCAATGCGATACTCACCCAATCGGTTATGTGTGCAGCGAATAAAAGACTCTCAAGTAGGCTTTCTCCTTCACACTCTAACAACCAAGAATCACCGGGTTGAAGATTTTCCATCATCCAATTCATTCGTGCGCGCACACGTGAATTAGTGTGTGGGCTTGCCAGATACAGTAATGATTGAGATGAAGAGTTTCTGTTCCAAGCCACTATTTCATTATGATTCATTTCTGGCAATTGAACAGGACGGGAGAATCTCTCAGAGTTCTCGTTAATCTGGTTTGTAAATCGAACACCTACCGATGACAGTTCATTTGCAGATACAATAGCAATATCTCGTTCAGACATTCCAAGCGCCATCGTGGCTACTCTACCATCACCACTGACTATGTCTGCTGACTTAGACTTAGAGCGTAATCGGTCTAACATCCCGGTGATTTCTTCCTCGGAGGGTCGTGGAATAATCCCCAAAGCCCAGCATAGCGATAGTTGACTTCCGAATATATGTCCGAATGCAGAGCGAGGCATTTGCCCAGAAGGAACCGATAAACACAATGAATCCTCACTTTGTGAAAGCAAATCTTCCAATTCACCGCCTGAAGAGATTCCTACCACAACACCCCCTTCCTCAAGCGCTTGACGTACTCCGTCGAGAGTCTCTTCTGTATTACCCGAATAGGAGGTCGCCAAAACTAGCCAATCCGGCCCCCACCATGACGGTAAACCGTAATTATTCCAAACCACGAATGGTAAACCACCTGAATCATCTGCTAGGGCTGAAAGAAACATTCCCCCAGCGCCTGACCCACCCATCCCTAAGCAGACGACGCCGCTCCAATCCATATCTGAATCAACATCTATCTCTGCAGATAATGCAGCCTCAAGGTCATCGATAAATTTCCTGGTAAATCCAGCCATATCTGATTTGTCATACTGATCGAGAAGTGATTGGAAATCAGGCTCAGACATTTCACTCCTCTCCCGTGTGTCCCGGCAGTGCCATCCATAAGTCGTCTATGAAAGCGATGCGTAAGTTTGTCAGTGAACTATCGTCATCGTAGGGTAGAGCTACAGTTACCACACGGTAATCGGTGGGATCCATTACTTCTGCTCCAGAACTATCACGGTTCAAGATGTCAACTACAATTTGATCATTATACCTACTTACTACACTGGCTTTTTCCATATCCCTCCAAGTAGCCCCAGTACGTTCATTTCTGTCCAATCTCCGAAGCGTCGGACCATCCTTTTGCCAGGCTGATACGAGCCAATTTTCTTTCTTTAGACGGACAACATCACCAAGGCCATATGCAGGTTTGCGATAAGAAAGTGTAAGCCTAGTAACCTCCGCCCCGTCTCTGATACCAACTAGTGTTGATGTTTCTTTGGTTGTTCCACCAAATCTTCTGACTAATCTCCTAGCCCAGGTTCTTGTTAGCGCCTTTGATCCAAGTTGTAAGTCCCAGCCTCCGGTTACTGGACCTTCTTTAGTAATGAAGAACATAGGATCTGATTCCAATTCATCCAGTAATTCATCTAAAGTCCCTCTTAGGTCTTTCAACTCATCCTCGGATAATCTGCGCCCCGCACTCCTAAGTTGCATGGTTGCCTCAAAATAGGCTCCTGCTTTTCTAGTACAAGCGGGACAAACCGCATTACTGGTCTGCAATAGAACCTCATGCTGGTCTGAAAATGTGTGGCCCTCCAATTGTCCTTCAACATCGACGTGAAGTCTCGCAGTTCTTTCATCAATTGGCTGATAAGCCATATCTACGGCAACATTAGTTGCTCCATCTGTAACACCGAGATTTTCTCTAAGTCTCAACTCCCCCAATTCTTCATCTTCAATGTTAACCCAGCGCTTCTCTACTTCGTGCATTCCACACTTAGCACAGCGGTGTTGTTGGATGCGCTCAGGTACTTCTGAAAATACAGTTCTAGTCCTAAGACAATTCTCACAAAGACGCTCTGAGGTGAGTGGCGGAGGTGACCCACAGGATATGCAAAACGCTGCCCCATCCATGTTGATCCCCCATTAACCGGCAAGCCCACCTCGTTTGAAGGGTTGGTGAGAATTTTGAAAGGTAATTTGGATTATTCTTCCTCTCCAGTCAGGGATTGCTTGCCGGAAACCGATTCTAATTCTGCCTCAAAACCGGAGATTGATGAGAATAAATCTCGACTAAACCAAACAACTAGTCCAAGCATAATCGCATAGGCAATGTAGGCTTCAGCTATACCACTCAAGATATAACCTCCTGATCTAACTCGTTCTTTCTCTCTGAAACTTCAGCAGCAAGACGATATCGCTTGTTCGATAACAAGAGCAAACCCGTGAATAAAATGCACATGAGTCCGAAACTAATCAGCAAGAAGGAGCGTACATCAGGACTCATACCTACTGTTTCAGATGACTCGACAACTAAAACCTCAGGATGGGTTGTTTCCCACCAGGTAGTAGCACCAGCAGTAATTGGTACCAAGGCGAACCCGAATAATCCGACTGCAGATAGAGTGTCTCGAGTTTGTTGTGTGTCGGGTTGGGATTGGCGAGAGTAGAGTAGGAATAGGGCAACAGCGGTAAGTAGTGCGAAAGAATTCAACCTCATATCACCCCAATCCCAAGGCCGGCCCCATTCTGCAGAAGCCCAAATGGGTCCGGAAGTAATTACTCCTAATCCAAAGATTACTCCGAGGTCGGCTCCACTCTGGAAGTAAATCCACGCATCTTCGCTGCGCCTTAGATACCACATCAGAGAGCCATAGAAAAGAACGCTGAATGATAAGAATGAACACCAAGCAAATGGTACATGGAGATAGAGAATTCTGTATGCTTCCGGAGCACCCCAACAACCACCTCCAGTACACGGTTTCAGACCAGGTGCATACTCTAAACCTAATACTGAAATAACGACAATACCTGCAAGTCCGACATATGTCAAAGCATAACCCGGATCACGGAAATTCATTTCTTTCACCACTCAATCTTCAGGGATTATGACAGCCATTACCCACAATAACACCACGGTGAGCCATGCTATCACGATGTCTGCGATTGGCTCACCGAGCGCTAATTGAAAATTCATTCCATCACTCATTATCGAAGTTAGAGCGCTAGTCAATTGCAGGAATGGCCAAATCAACACTAATTGTAGTAAAACTCCTGCTACTGCACCAGATCTAGTAAGATCGGATACCATCAGGTGCAGAGCTGCTGCTGCCGCACTCAAGTCGATAATTACGAATGCGAATAGCCACAGCCACATCATTACATCAGAATTCATACTGGAACTTACATCACCTGCAATAACATACCAAGAGAGATATATCATTGGTAGTGGAAGGATAAAGGAAACTCCCAATATGGAAAACCAACCTCTTGAGCTTGCACCGGTCATAGCCCTCCACCAATCTCCTGCTCGCTCTTCAGAAAGTCGTTTGATTATGGCAGGAGTAACAATGGCTGTGATGAAGGCAGGAATAAGCGTTAGAGCCGCCAATAAATCGTAATTTTCACTACTAAGAATAATATCGGTAGACAGTGTATAGGCCAATAATAAGGCGACCACTGCAGGAACTCCGCGTCCAATTGTGTCTATGGGATTACGTCTTTCTAGCCTCCAAACCCAAGCAGCTAACTCCATGTGAGATTCTTTGGCACTGGGCTCTGGGAGATTTGCAGTTTCTAAGTTTGATTCCTGAACTCTACTTGTCAATTCAGATGTTTCGCTTATTGTAACAATTCTATTGCAGGCGGTGATAATTTCGGGGTCGTGAGTTGCAACTAAAATTCCATGACCGCGTTCTGCTAGTCCCCTTAACCATCCTAGCAATAATGCTCTCGAGGATTGGTCAAGACCCTCAGAGGGTTCGTCCAGAAGAACCACAGATGGTTCGGGATTTAGTGCAACTGGAACAAGTGCGGATAGCACTGCAACTCTTCTTCGCAGACCACCGGAGAGTTTGCAAATTCTATCCTCTGCTCGATGCCCAAGTCCCCATTCGGAAAGAATTTGAGGTAATGCTTCTGAATTGTCTGCCCTTCCAGCAACTCTGCAAGCACCCCGTATTCTTTCTAGTACGGTTTCATCACCAGACATTCCTTCACTTTGCAAACAGAGACCAAAACCGGAGATATTTCCTCGCTGGCCTTCTGAGTCCCTGATGATATTTTCAATCCCCTCGTCACTTCTGAGAACCTTACCCTTTGACATAGGGTGCAAACCTGCAAGAGATTCTAGCAAAGTAGACTTTCCAGAACCGTTTACTCCGAGCAACCCCACTACCTCTCCACTACAGAGTGAAAAGTCAACTCCTCGAAGCACCTTACGGGCACCTCTATCGACGACTAACTCACTGGCCGAGAGCAAAGTTTGGGCGCTCACGATATCCCGCACTAGCAGCCTCCGTTTGAGGGGTTCCATCGAAGTCCCTATGCACATGAGGGCCCTGTCGAGGCTCGAGGGAGAGGGTTGGCAACCGCTGAGTATGAGTTTCTTTGGTCTGACCTAACAGGGTCTGATTGGGCAGCATTGGGGCTGTTTCTGGTAATCGCCACAACCCCATACATAGTTGCTTGGAAACAAGATACAAGTATTGCTCTTGCCACAGTTTTATCGTTACTATTGGTGACTTTCTATCAAATGATTATCGACTTTGGTTTCTTTGATTTTACACCGATTTCATTCCTCTCAATTATTCCTGTTATAGCAAATCAACCCGACCAAATTCATCGATTCATTACCTCTGCTTGGCTTCATGCGAATTGGATACATGTTCTTGGAAATATATTGGTTATCGCTTTAGCGGGCGTCCCTCTTGAACAAAGAATGGGCAAAATTAGATGGATATTGGTATATTTTCTTGGCTTATTGGGAGGCAATGTCGCGTGGGTGCTAACCCATCCTGATTCGATTAGCCCGGCATTAGGTGCAAGTGGGGCGGCTTTCGGCATTCTTGGGGCTTACATGGCATGCTGGCCAAATGATCGGATTGAATTCCCGCTACTGTTTTTCATTCGCGCTTGGCCGGTTTGGGGAATTGTTGCATTTAGACTTGGTATTGAAGTCTGGAATATGTATCAAATCGAAGCGGGTCAATCAATAACTAATGTCGCCCACATGGCTCATCTTGGAGGTTTCATGCTTGCTTGGATTTTAGCAAGACCAATAGCTAGAGGTGCACCCTCCGAATTGGATGAATCTAGTGATATTTCCATTGCTGGTGTTACTGCATCAAAAGCAGCAAGGGCAGCGGCTACTGCTAAAATGGGGAGTCTCGAAACCGATCCTTGGTCAGAATCAGGAGATGGTTTGAAGGAAGAAGCCGCTAGAATACTCAGAAGATTAAGACAAGAAGGTGATGAACTTGAAACTCGAAGAGCATGGCTCGAGGAGCTGGCTGAACAGGTACTTTGTCCTGTTTGTAACGGAGAGGTTCATGCATTCGTTTCAGGAGAAAATTGTACGTTAAGGTGTGCTCATTCCAAAACCCACCTCAAGTGGCCATGAAGTGGCTAAACTTGCTCTCGTACGGGTTCGTCTTATACCCCGAACTTTACTGGCTCTGCTTGCAGAGCCATGGCTGGAAGACGATTCAACCCTACCCCACTGGTATTTGTTGCCATGATTCTAGTCATGGATATGGGGGTTGGAGTATCTGCATCCATACCCACTCAAACTGAGGAATTTCCCCCTCAAGAAAGACCAGGAAATTGGCCACCTGCACTAATGTGTGGAGACTCAGAATGTGAACCAATCGACCGTTCAATTCGGGCTCCCCCTTTCGATGCGGGATTCCCTGTTGAAGACGAAGGATGGTGGTTTGGTTATTGGTATGATTTAGATTCTGATGGCATGGATGATCGCCTGCAAAGAATCATTGCTGGTCAACGAGAATCGGTTTCCTCCACGGCAATAATTGGACTCGATGGGAGGCCAACGGTTGCAATTGTTGTCGACTATGCTTGGCACCCTGGACCCAGTGATACCTCTGCACTTAGAGAAGTTCTCGAATCCCATGGTTGGGAACAAGAGGGTTCTTGGTTCTTTGAAATGGATATTCTAGATAGTATAGTTCTCGACCATGTCCCAGTTAGCGCTCTGATTGAGATTTGGCAACTAGACGGAGTTGTTATGGTCGAAGAACAAAATGTTATTGTCCCATTCTTGGACACTGCTACCCGAGGCTCTAAGGTAAGAGATTCCGAGGTATATGAAGAGACCATGAGAGATTTCGGTTACGATGGCTCTGGCATCGTCATCGCTATTCTTGATACTGGAGTCGACAATGAACACTTCTCCTTGGATGATTTCTCTGATGATAACGATGACAATGAAAATGACCCCGATGACCTTCCGGACCCAAAGTGGATCGCAGGATGTGACGCCGTGTCACTAAATCAGAATGAATGCAATAACGAAGGAACATATGATCCCGATGATGGAGATGGGCACGGAACTCACGTTGCTGGAATCGCTCTTGGAACTGGAGACTCAAGACGAATAAACCAAGGTTATGCTCCAGGCGCGTATCTCGTCGATGTCAAGGTAATGACTGACACAGGAGGTACTAATTCAGCTGCAACGCTAAAGGGAATAAACTGGGTAACAGCCAATGTAGACACAGACTGGGGCAATAATGATTCCAGTGAAGGAATCCAAGTCATGTCGATGTCTTTTGGAAGTCTTGGCGACCCTAATGGCGATGACCCGGGAGATAACGGGACTGCTGCAGACGCCCGCGCCGTAAACCAAGCTGCAGAGGCAGGCATAGTTCCGGTCGCGGCGATTGGAAATGATGGAAGAAGAAGAGTCACATCTGTTGGAGCCGCAGACCAAGCGATTACAATTGGATCGATTGATGATAAAGATACCATCGGCAGAGGTGATGATTCAATCGCCTCATATTCTAATTCTGGTCCAAGGGAAGACGATGGGGATAACAACAGGGAAGAGGAACTCAAACCGGACGTGGTCGCTCCTGGAAGCGACATTATGTCCGCAGCACACGCTGCTTCAACGAGTCAAATACCAGGTACGCCAAAGCCACTAGCTGAGGATAGTTACACAGAACAGAGTGGGACGAGTATGGCTTGTCCTGCAGTAGCAGGCTTGGTAGCGGTTATCTTGCAGATAAGCGAAGAAGAGGGGCTTGATCTCGATCCGGCTGAAGTAAAGCAATTATTGATAGAAAATTCCGAACCTAAGGGTGAAGCATCTGAACCCGATATTTCCGATACATGGAATGAAAAGTATGGGTTTGGAATTATTGATGGGAATTTACTTTTATCCGCCCTTTTAGGAGATGGAGGAGGAGGTGACCCCGGTGGAAACACAACAGAACCACCACCTCCGGGAGATGGCGATTGGTTGGTCTATGAGAGGCCCATAAGGGATTCTTGGCTAGTGGAAGGTGAGACTTACTCGGTAAGAGGTCACATCGACGAGGATGCAGAGACGAACGGAACGATAGAAGAAGTGCAAGTCAAGATCACTTACACCTACAAACCAGAAGGCTCACCTACTCAGGAGGAGATCCTTGTCGATTGGCATACTGCTCAAGGTACTGTGAATTGGACTACTGATTTCACCATCCCTGACTTTGAAGAGGATGAAATAAACGCATTGCAAATCAAAATTTCAGTTCAGGCTCGTAATGAATGGGATCAGTGGAGTAACAAACAAAGACAAAACCACGATATCGGGCGTGTAGGACTTACTCTGGATAGCCCGAGTGGACAGAATGCAGTAGAAGGAAATGTCCAGTTTGAGGGAGAATATGAAACCGTAAACGGCGGCACCCTACAATGGCGAATAGGGAAGGAAGATTGGGTAGATGAAAGAACCTACGCAGGATCTGGCGGAACCAAAGATATGTTCAATTTCATTTGGGACTCTACACAACATCCAGATGGAGAACAGCGAATATCCTTACGATTTGTTAGTAGCACAGGCGTTCGTTCTGAGGAAGTCAGAGTGTCTTTGGAAATAGACAACCAACCACCTGCTCCTGACTTAATGTTCAGAAGTGGAATTACCGTGTCGGAATGGGGCATCCCTCTCTCTGAAACCTACGTTAACTCCTTCGTAGACGTGAGCGCGGAAATCCGTAATGATGGAGATCAATCTGCTACCAATGTAGTTGTATATCTACTCGAAGAGGGTACTAGAAAATATGAGCTAAACATACCAACAATTGATTCTGGAGATATTGTCGATGTCACTCTATACTGGAACCCTCTTACTGTTGGTAAACGTGAAATTAGTATAGCCCTGGATCCGGGTGATTCAATATTGGAAATTGATGAGACGAATAATGACCAGAGTATTGAATTCGATGTGATCCAGAGGCCTGAAGGTGTTGACTTGGCATTCTCAAATGGCGCTTTTACTACTACGCCCACAATTCCAAGGCCTGGTGAGCAATTTCAAATTAATGCGAGAGTGAATAACCTAGGTTCGTCAGCGGCAGAAGGTATTGAGGCTCAACTCCACCTTTTCACCGAACGAGGGTGGGAGTTAACCTCCTCAACTACAATCCCTAGGATCGAGGGAGGTTCTGATTGGACTGTTTCCTTTGCCCAGACTAGAGAAGAAAGTGGGGCTTTGAAATTCCGAATCAGCCTTAGCGGTCCTGTTCTATCCGATATTGATTGGTCGAACAATCAAGCAGAATGGAGTATTTTGATCGAGAAAAGTACTGTATCAGGAGGGAGAGCGTTAAACTTCCAAACCGGAGAAACTCCAGTCGATGTAATTGACTTAGATGGTGAAGGAATCGTAGTCACATCAAAAGATGGAGGACTAGCACTTTACAGGCTTAATTCCAACAAAGGAATGACCGCCTGCTCTAACATGTTAGAGGAAAAATGGTCCGGCGATTTTGTCTCCGCACCTACCTCTGATGGCATTGCACATATTGTTTGGACTCGTCGCTTCCTAGACACTAGCGGCTACCTTAAACAAACGGTTTCGTATTCAACAATAGACTCATCATGTGAGATGCGACCAATTCAAGACCTGATGGATCCAATTCTGTTGTCTGATGGTAAATATTGGGGAATAGATATCGATGTAGACGATACCAAATTATTGGTCGCAGGATATCATCGAGATTTGCTTACCGGAGGGACCTATCAAGACCTAACTAGTATCTTCATTTTAGAAGCAGACGCCCCTACATCATCTAATGATTGGAGAATTACACCGAACGCAATATCAGATATCGATGTAGTTGCAGGATACACAGATCCTGTACAAATTGAATATGGTGAGGAAGACGGTCATATCCTATACCAATCAATGCGTAACGATACTACAGGAATTGACCGATTAGGTCTTTGGTATGCCCATGGAGATATCAAGCAATCATCTTGGACATACAAGAAGGCGGTTGGAGATTATGCATCTTTACCCCAGATGAAGGTGAACACAGTAGACGATGAAGATAGACTCGTAGTGGCTTGGAAGGAGGGTTCAGGAATCAATAGTGAGCTGATTGCCCGTATCGTTGACGATACCTTCAGCACAATTGATAATTCATCTATGCAGATTTCTGCCAGAGGCCTATCTCAAATCGTCTTCTCAGAAACATCCAGAGGGATTCAAATAATGCATGACATGGTCGGTTCTGGTGGACCACAGGTTCACTATGGGATGATTAATTCTGAGAATCCTTGGATGGCCATATCCAATCGAATCTCGGACGGTTGGCTACATTCAGTAAGTCGCTCACCGGATAGCGGTGAGGCTGTGATTATTCACACTTCAACCCAAGGTTGGGTGATAAGGGCAGTTATTGATGATAGTAAACCAAACACTGGCGCAATAGATATTCTGGAAGAACTAAGATTCCAACTTGGTTTGGATGAAGGTAGTTTCAATATTTTAGTCGGCGGAATTGCAATTGCGGTTCTGTTACTATGTACTATTGTGTTGGGTGTAATGTCCACACGTGCAGTTCGTTGGATGGGTGGTCGCAGGAGAAAAACGGCTCAAGGTGTAGTTATGCTTGAGGATGATGTCGTAGATGTGATTGACGATGATGACATTCCTGTCGAGACGATAGATACCTCATCCATTGTCGAAGTTGTGGGTGCAGATGTTGAAACCACGTCCCAAAGACAAGACCGACGACAACGACGTGCAAACCAACAAGAGGTAGCACAAATGTCTCCTGATGCGCCAAATCTAACTCCACCTCCGGTTAATCAAGGAATGATTGCTGAACCAATACCTCCGATTGGAGAAAAGCCACCATTACCTGGCCTACCACCAATGAATAAGCCAGTAATTTGTCCCGAATGCGGCAGTCGCTTTGATGTCGCATTCGAGCTTAAGATGACACGTTGTCCAATCTGTGCACTGCGAATTGATTTATGAGGTCAGATTATGCGCAGATTGCATTTAGCATCTGCTTCTGAAAGGCGCTTGGCTTGGTTGGAAGAAAAACTCACCAATATCGAAATCAGTGCATCGGCATTGATGTTCGAAGAACCAAAACCACGCTGGGGGGCGCCGGTAGATGAGCAAGTTGAGTTTACTTGTGCAGCCAAAGCAGAAGCAGCCGCTAGAGAAGGTGTTGTCGGCCAAATGGCTGGTAAAGAAGTATCCGAAATCATAGTTGTTTCAGATACAATGGTAACCGACCCTGATGACCCGTTGATGCCTATGGGAAAACCTGAGGATGGACAGCATGCGATGGCTATGTTGTTGAGACTTTCTGGAAACAGACATCGCGTTTGGTCTTCAACCGCACTCGTATATCCTCCAAATGGTCAAGGTGAACTTTCCCTTCATGGAGGGTGGAGCGCAGATATTTGGACTGAATCAGCAGTTGTTGAATTCGATCAATTATCGCAGGAACGACTGATTGAATTGGTAAGTAGTGAATCATGGAAAGGAAAGGCGGGAGCGTATGATTTGGCAGGTGCCGCATCTCAAGACGCTAGATTAGTCGATGGTGAGGAAGTAACCGTACTCGGTTTTGCACCATCTGCCATTTCTAAATTAGAATCAATGTAGCAATTCATTGATTTCGAGAGCCCCACCAATCCGGATCTGTCTCGGCCTTTTCGACTAAATTTCTTAGTGCATCTAGAGTTTTCTCGTGGAAATGATGTTCGATACCCTCAGTATCGATGTGTGCAGTCTCTTCATCCACACCGAGAACAATCAGAAATCTGACCAACAAGCTATGTCTTTCACGTAAATTGGAGGCGGCTATTCTGCCTTCTTCGGTAAGGATAGCTCCATGATAGCGTTTGTACTCAACAAGCCCTTCTTCATCCAGTCTTTGCAACATCTTGGTTACGGAGGGTCGGGCGACTGCCAATGATTCTGCAATTCTTGCCGGTTTTGCCCTACCCTCGACCAATTCCAATTCATGGAGAACTTCTAGGTAATCTTCGACTCTAATGGAATGACGTTTGGAACGACGAGACTCGTCTGCCTCGTGAGCAGAACGAAGGGCATCGAGTCTCTTTGCGTCCAATTTTACACCTCAACAAAAGATACTCCGCCGTGCAATAGAACAAACTCACGTTGTAATTCGTCGAACCATTCTAGCATTTGAGAAGAAAAACGAACCGCAACCACTTCATCATCCATTAGCAAATCATCTTGGATACCCTTCAGAGTCCCCGGTGCTGCTCCACAAGACACACATGCACCGTCGAGATCGATGACTAGAGAAAGAGCATTGCTGCCATTATGCATTTTTTCAATTTCTGAACTGGCTAAAATTAGTCCTCCGCCATGGCCATCGAGTGCCGCTCTTACAGGTCCTAATCTAGCCATCAATGCGGGGATGAGGTCACTGTGATTGCTTTCAACTAATTCAATGAGAGAAAGAGAACGAAGTCTATCCAACTCCTTTGGATCGTTTGCTTCCAACACCCTCTTTTCAGCCTCCTTTTGCATAATCGCCTCAACTTGAAGGCGATATGCTTCGGCTAGTTCGTCTCCTCCCTCCACAACCTTCGGGGAAAGTCACTCCTACTTCTGATTGACCTTATTCTGCTTTGATGCAACGACCGTCTTTGACGGTCGCATTCAAAAGGGACCGTTCATGGCAAATATTGAGGCTAAACAATGGCACCCGACAAACCGGTCCTCGAAATCAGTAACTTGCATGCTGGAATCGATGACACAGCAATACTTCGTGGAATAAATCTCGAAATACCGCCGGGTGAAATTCATGCCATTATGGGCCGGAATGGAAGCGGAAAAACAACCACTGCAAACATAATCATGGGACATCCAGACTTCGACATCACCGATGGAACAGTACAACTAGATGGAGAAGACCTACTAGACATGGAGCCGTGGGAGAGGGCCAGAGAAGGAGTATTCCTTTCTTTCCAATATCCTCAAGCCGTTCCGGGTTTACAAGTAGGTAACTTCCTCCGAAAGTCAGTAGCCGCTATTAGAGGTGAAGATGCTGCAAAGGGTGCAGAATTCCGCAAAACACTGAAGGATGCGATGACGGAACTCGATATTGATAAATCATTTCTAGGAAGATATGTCAACGATGGATTTAGCGGTGGTGAGAAAAAACGCTTTGAAATCCTGCAATTAATGCTACTTCAACCAAAATTAGCAATACTGGATGAGACCGATTCAGGATTAGATATAGACGGAATTAGAACTGTCTCAAAAGGAATCAATGCGGCAGTTCGCGGAACAGATTCTGGTGCCTTAATCATCACACACTACTCTCGAATCCTAGAGCATGTACAGCCAGATAAGGTACATGTCTTGATTAAGGGCAAAATAGTCAAGTCCGGCGGTCCCGAACTAGCTCTTGAGTTAGAAGAGAGAGGATACGACTGGTTAGAAACAGAAGCGGAAAATTCCGCCTGAATTTTTTCAATGAAGAAGGTGAGAAATTTGGCAGCAACAGAAGCACGTGAAGCAGTGGGCGAGTATGAGGCGGGCTGGCATGACCCAGAGAATGCCACGGTTCGATTCGATTTCGGACTTTCAGAACAGGTGGTAAGAGATATCTCAGCTCTCAAAAATGAGCCAGAGTGGATGACTGAATTACGTGTCAAAGCATTCCATCACTTCGATAGCAGACCCATGCCAACTTGGGGAAACATGTCGATGTTGGAAGAAATCGATTTCGATGCAATATGCTACTATCTCCGTTCGTCCGACGCTACAGAGAAAGATTGGGAAGATGTGCCAGAAGATATTCGCAATACATTTGACAAATTGGGGATACCAGAGGCAGAACAAAAGTGGCTTTCTGGAGTAACTGCTCAATATGAATCAGAAGCGGTCTATCACTCGATTCGTGAGGATTTGGAGCAACAAGGAGTCATTTTCCTAGACATGGATTCCGGACTCAGGGAATATCCTGAACTCGTAAAAGAATGGTTTTGTTCAGTAGTTCCTTATCAAGATAACAAATTCAGCGCACTAAACACAGCTGTGTGGTCAGGTGGTTCATTCATCTATGTCCCAAAGGGAGTTCATGTGGAAATGCCAGTTCAAGCATACTTCCGGATTAATGCAAAAAATATGGGTCAATTTGAGAGAACGCTCATTATTGCTGATGAAGGAAGCAGTATCCATTACGTTGAAGGATGTACTGCTCCAACCTACTCTACCGATTCATTACATTCCGCGGTGGTCGAACTGATTGCCCTACCTGGCGCGCACATTCGATACAGTACCGTTCAGAATTGGAGCGCTAATGTCTACAATCTCGTAACAAAGCGTGGTATCGCTCATGAGAATGCTAAGATCGAATGGGTTGATGGAAATATTGGCAGCAAGTTGACCATGAAGTATCCGGCTGTCATCCTCAAAGGAGAGGGAAGTCACGCAGAAGTGATTTCTGTCGCTTACTCCGGTAAAGGTCAACATCAAGACGCTGGTGCAAAAATTCACCATCTTGCGAGTAACACCACCTCAAAGATTCTATCAAAATCAATTTCAAAGGATGGTGGTAGAGGCTCTTACAGAGGTATGGTCTCGGTATCTCCAAAGGCAGAGAATTGCAAGTTGAATGTTGTTTGTGATGCTCTAATCTTAGACGAAGGATCACGCTCCGATACGTATCCTACAATGGAGGTTGCAAACCCAAGCGCTCGCTGTGAGCACGAAGCTAGCGTCTCTAAGGTGAGTGACGAGCAAGTGTTCTATTTGATGAGCAGAGGACATTCAGAAGAAGAAGCATTAGCAATGATTGTCAATGGTTTCTTCGAACCATTTACCCGGGAATTACCGATGGAATATGCGGTTGAACTGAATAAATTGATGGCTTTAGAAATGGAAGGAAGCATCGGTTGAATACGGTGATAAAATGGATGCTGCGAGCCTGTATAAGTCATTAGATCAGCCAGATAGGGCTGACCACCTTTGGCGCTATACACCATGGAAAAGAGTACACCCTAGTGGTGACTTGGAAGA
>Ga0208130_1000275_pt1 | contig 27544 bp, 29 predicted proteins | sample ETNtaG_31_FD_185771 | JGI IMG/M metagenome (GOLD analysis project Ga0208130, IMG submission 185771) | Marine microbial and viral communities from oxygen minimum zone, Eastern Pacific Ocean - ETNP201310SV78 (SPAdes) (version 2) | ecosystem: Environmental > Aquatic > Marine > Oceanic ... | reverse complement strand
CAGAGTCACCCTCATGAGCAGTTCAGCCTGCTGCTGTCTGGTCGGATACGGCTGACCGTAGGAGAGGAAACTCGGGATATCGGACCGGGAGACGGCTGGTATGCCCCTGCGAATGTTCCTCATGGAGGTGAGGTTTTAGGGGAAGAGGAAGCGGTGTTTATTGATGTCTACTCTCCGGCAACACAATGGATCATGGAAGATCTTAAGACCGCTAGAGTAACACCCTCCCCTGGTGAGGGTGGCGCCCTGTGAGATCATCGGTATAGATATTGGTATGAGAAAAATCTCTTTAATTCTTGTCTTTATTATCTTTTCTGGTTCGTTATTTGGGTGTAGCAGCGATTCAGATCAGAAAGCGAATGCAAGTATTAACTACCTTGTCGATGTGCTGTATAAAGAAGGACCCTACGGTCTTATGCAAACAGACTCTCTTAACAATCCCTCTACAGGTATGCCTAATTTTTATCGTTGTTACACGGAAATCGTTGACTTTTACAACGAGTTTGTTGACATACAACGATTGGCGTCCTCTGCCGAAAGTTCTGATGGAGTAGGCCACATATGGACAGAACATCTGAATAGTTTTGATCTCCATGCTGAAACAATTTTGGAAGAAATCGGCAGGTACGACCCTCGAAGTTTCTACGGAGAGTCCAAGGGTTGGGCGGATGAAAGTAAGCGGTACGGCCTTGGAAGTTGTGATGATTGGTATCCAGAAGCCGTAGGTACTGTAGTTATAGATGGATTTTTTGCATTTGAAACATGCTCAGAACTAAGTGATAGCAATTCGGAAGAACAAGCAAATCTATGTCTAGATGCGGGAGACAAATTTGAAAACGAAATGGGTCTATTTCTCGAACGGGCGAAATTAGCTCTCAATCATCATGTTCCAGACGCGATCCAGTAAGCCACGAGTTAATCAAAATAACCCTTCGTCCAAATAGGGCCCACTAAAACCAAAAACTGGTGGGCCGTGAGGGATTTGAACCCCCGACCCCCTGCGCGTCATGCAGGTGCTCTAGCCAACTGAGCTAACGGCCCCGAATGTCAAATGGTAGCAGTGGGCTTTTAAGAGGCCACCTGTTCGCGTCGTCGTGATCCCCATTCAAGAAAAGATGCCACGATTAGAGCTCCTCCGCCAACAATAATAATTGGCAAACCAACCCCTATTGAATAGCTGTAACCACTTGTTGGTTCCATGTTTTCAACATCAAAAATTTTGATTATCGCTAGCACCGCATGAATTGCGCCTGCGGTAAACAAGCAGAGTGTAGTTATGTGACTTTTTACTCCCGACAGGATTGCTCCTGCTGCTAATGCTGCGGCAAGTCCGCTAAATAAGACGATGAGCGCGTCAATGGGTTGATCCCACCCTATTTCTCGAATCACGAACTCTCCACGCAGTTCTGTCCAGGGAAGAAATGTTCCAATTATTGAGAGAATCGCTGCGAAAGAAACTAGTGCGACAATCCCCCAGCCGATCTTTGCTCTTTCTGGACGAGGCGGTTGTTCAGGTTCTGGCGGTCCTGGGATTTCATCTCCGGGATGGACTGCTTTAATTCCCAGAGGGGGCGTGTGTGGGAATCCAGGTCCGTCTGTTTCTTCTTCAGCCGGATTCTCAGTGGAATCGCTCACAGTTTGTCCTTTCTGGTCAACTCTGTTTTGACTATATATCATGATTTAGTTTTGGAGCACCGGGCGGGATTTGAACCCGCGACTTTACGGCTTTGCAGGCCGTTCCCTTGGTCCACTCGGGCACCGATGCATGCATCTCATCAGGTAATGAGACATGTTCATCGTATCGGGGTAAATCAAACGTCTCCATTACTTTCCAAATATCACTAAATAGACCTAAGATCCGTTTATGACAGATGAAAATTATGAACCAAGTACTTGGGGTTGGGTAGCCGACCATGTTGAACGCTATTTAGCTCCCGACGGAGAAGGCTTTGACATGCAAGGTGCTCCTTGCATCCTTCTCACCACAACCGGGCGCCGTACTGGCAAAACCCGTATTAGTCCCCTAATTAAGGTCCACGATGGCAGCAACTACCTCCTTGTGGCTTCAAAAGGCGGGGCGCCAAAGAATCCGCTTTGGTACGACAACCTGATTGCCGACCCGAACATCATTGTTCAAGATGAGTCGGAAATTCTTGAATGCACGGCACGTGTCGCTACCCCGGAAGAGAAAGCTGAGCTTTGGCCTACAGCTGTTGCAGCTTGGCCGGACTATGCCGAGTACCAAAAGAATACTGACCGAGACATTCCTCTGATTATTTGTGAATCTAAATAGTTGTTATCGATTTCTCCGTGAATCAATAACTCCCGTATCAAACCCAGATAGATGTAGACCACCAGCAAAACGAGCATGTTCAATTTTGAGACAACGATCCATTACTAACTCCATGTTTGCATCTAATACAATCTCGGCTGCTTCTGGACTCCATAACTCAAACTGAGTCCAAAACACACGGGCCCCTATTTCAACAGCTTCTGTCGCCACTTCTGGAACATCTTCGATCTTGCGAAAAACATCAACTAAATCAGGGATTACAGGCAAATCTTCCAAAGAAGGAACGCATGGTTGACCTAAAATTTCTGTTGTCGTGGGGTTAACAAAATAGACATCGTAATCAGTTGTAGAACTACACAAATAGGTAGCAACAAAATTAGAAGGGCGAGAGGGGTTTGCCGAAACACCTACCATTGCTATTGATTTAACCGAACGTAAAATACTCTGGCGTTGAGTGGCTGATGGTGGTTCCCAACCAGCAATAGGTGTTCGCTCTGTCATGACGACGTCCTTTCTAAAGCCTGATCTAAGTCATAAATAATGTCATCTACATCTTCTAATCCAACTGAAAGTCTCACCATTTCTGGGGTGACTCCTCCTGATTTCATTTCTTCCTCAGATAATTGTTGATGAGTGGTTGAAGCCGGATGAATAACCAACGTGCGTGCATCTCCTACATTGGCTAAATGACTAATCAACGTCAAATTCTCTATAAACGTTGATCCAGCAGAACGGCCACCTTTCAAACCGAAAGTAAAGATAGCTCCAGGGCCTTTGGGTAAATAACGAAGCGCTAAATCATGATAAGGAGAGTTCTGTAATCCGGCATAAGCGACCCAATCTACTTTCGGGTGTGATTCCAGATGTTCGGCTACTTTCTGTGCATTTTTTACATGTTCGTCCATACGTTGAGGCAAGGTTTCAAGTCCTTGGAGGAGCATGAAAGCATTAAATGGCGACAACGAGGCCCCAACGTCTCTTAGTTGTTCTGCCCGCAGTTTGGTGCAAAAGGCATACTCGCCAAAGTTTTCCCAAAATTTAAGGTTGTTGTACCTTGAATTCGGTTCAGTCATTTGAGGGAACCGTCCATTCCCCCAATCAAAGCGTCCTGATTCGGAAACTACCCCTCCCATAGAGGTTCCATGCCCGCCAATAAACTTGGTGGCTGAATGCAAAACAATGCTTGCACCATGTTCCATAGGTCTACACAGATAAGGAGTAGCAAAAGTAGCGTCAACGACTAGAGGTAAGCTGTGGGCGTTAGCCACGTCAGCTAATGCTTCTAAGTCGGCAACTGCTCCTGATGGGTTACCTATAATTTCGGTATATAAAAATCGAGTTTTTTCATCTATTTTTTTAGCAAAACTCTCTGGGTTTTCTTCATCCACTAATCTTGCTTCAATACCAAAATTTCTTAAAGTGACCCCAAACATGGTGAGTGTGCCGCCATAAAGACTTGATGAGGTAATGAAATTTTCACCTGAAACTGCTAATGCTGCTGCAGTCAGAAATTCAGCTGCTTGACCACTAGCGGTGGCTACTGCGCCGATTCCTCCTTCTAAACTTGCCATACGTTCTTCAAATGCTGCTGTCGTAGGGTTTGAAAGACGTGTATATATCGTTCCGTACTTCTGCAAGGCGTATAAATCGGCTGCATCAGCGGTGTCTTCAAATACAAAACTGGTTGATTGATAAATTGGAACCGCTCGAGCACCGGTTGTCGGATCTGGACCCCCGCCTGCATGCAAAGCTCTCGTACGAAAGCCCCACTCATGTTCACTCATTCTTAAAGCATAGAACGTTCACAAGTAATGCCATTACTAAATACTCTGCTACAAAGAAGCAGTTTCAAAAACTAACGGTAACTTTGCGCTCTTTTGATTACCGGTCTATGCTGTGTGCATGCCACGTTCATTACTAGCCCCACCGCTTCCCTCCTCTTTTGATGTCGGCAGCGAAAGATACGAACAAAACCGATCCGACACCCTTGAACAACTCGAAGTGATTGACGGCCTACTGGCAGAAGCCGAAGCAGGAGGCGGACCAGAAGCCATGGATCGTCTCCGCTCTCGCGGAAAGATGCCTATTAGAGAACGCATCGCCCACGCCTTAGACCCTGATAGCCCTTTCCTGGAAATAAGCACACTCGCTGGATACAACTCCGACTATGCCGTCGGTGGAGGAATGGTTCTCGGCATCGGAGTTATCGCCGGAACAGAATGCGTAATACTCGGCAACGACCCTTCAGTATTAGCTGGAGCCCTAACCCCCTACGCCGGTAAAAAATGGATGAGAGCAATTGAAATCGCTCGAGACAACCACATGCCCTACGTGAGTTTTGTGGAGTCAGCCGGAGCAGACCTACGAGTACGCACCGGCGGAGGCGAGAAAAAAACAAGAGTACAGACCGACCATTTCGCAGAATCCGGACGATTCTTTTATGAAATGATCGAGTTATCAAAATTAGGCATACCAACAGTATGTGTAACTTTTGGTTCAGCGACAGCGGGTGGCGCTTATCAACCCGGCATGTCTGACTACAACATATTCATCAAAGAACAATCTCAGGTCTTTCTCGGTGGGCCACCTTTAGTAAAAATGGCTACTGGCGAAATCGCTGACGCTGAAACCATTGGCGGCGGACAGATGCATGCTGAAAAATCCGGTTTAGCTGATTACCTCGCAGAAGACGAGATGGATGCCATACGCATGTGTAGAGAAGTGGTATCTCATCTTGATTGGAATAAAGCAGGCCCTGACCCGAGTTACATCATCGAACCTCCTGCCCATGATCCAGAGGAGCTTCTCGGGTTAGTGAGCCGAGACCTTAGACAACCTTTAGATATCCGTGCAGTAATCGCTCGAACAGTTGACGGCTCAAGGTTTGAAGAATTCAAACCCCGATACGGAACCACTATGGTTTGTGGCTGGTCAACGATTCATGGCTACCCAGTGGGCGTTTTGGGCAACAATGGAGTGATCCATCCAGAAGCCGCAGAAAAAGCAGCCCATTTCATCCAACTATGTAACCGAGAAGACATCCCCCTTCTTTTCTTACAAAACATCACTGGATTCATGATTGGAAGCGAATCAGAACGAGCCGGAATCATCAAAAAAGGTTCCCAAATGATCAACGCCGTAACTAACTCGACCGTGCCACACATAACCGTCATAGTTGGATCTTCATACGGGGCCGGAACCTACGGAATGTCGGGACGAGCTTACGGCAACAGATTCACTTTTCTTTGGCCTACCGCGAAGATCGCCGTTATGGGCGGCAAGCAAATAGCGGGGGTAATGTCTGAGGTTCGTCGAGGCCAAGCAGCCCGAAAAGGTGAAGAATTTGACGAAGAAGCCGACGCAGAAATACGTGACGCCGTTGAAGCGATACAAGAAAAAGGGTCGCTTGCCTTAGTCGCCACTGGAGCAATAAGCGATGACGGAATCATTGATCCGCGAGATACACGAACCGTTGTGGGGCTCTGCCTTTCAGTGGTGAGAAATAAACCTATTGAAGGAGCCAGAAAGTACGGGGTGTTCAGACTATGAGCATTTCAACAATTCTGGTAGCGAACCGTGGTGAAATCGCAGAACGTGTATTCGCTACCGCTAAAGATATGGGCTTGCGCTGTGTCGCCGTTTATTCAGAAGCAGACGCAAACTCTTCTTTTGTGAACACCGCTGATCTCGCTGTACATATTCCCGGATACCTTGACGGCGAAGCCATCATCGCTGCAGCTTTAAAAACGGAAGCAGATGCCATCCACCCTGGGTACGGATTTCTTTCAGAAAACGCAGAGTTCGCTCAAGCAGTAACTGATGCAGGGCTTATTTGGATAGGCCCTTCACCAAAAGTGATCAAATCTATGGGCGACAAAATAGAAGCCAAAAAAGCTGCTGTTGATGCAAAAGTGCCAATACTTCCCTCTTCTGATGATCCAATGGCTGGAGACGATGTGGGATACCCCTTGCTTGTGAAAGCAGCTGCAGGCGGCGGCGGTAAAGGAATGCACGTAGTTCAATCTTCAAAGGACCTGTCTGAAGCCGTTGAATCAGCACAGCGCGAAGCCTTAAAATCTTTCGGAGATGACCGAGTCTTCATTGAACGTTACGTTCCAAGCTCTCATCACATTGAGATTCAAATACTTGGCGACAGCCACGGCAATCTCATCCATTTAGGCGAACGAGAGTGTTCAATTCAACGACGCCATCAAAAAATCATCGAAGAAGCCCCTTCGCCCACAATTGATTCTGAACTGCGGAACTCGATCGCTGAAGCAGCATTGAATCTCGCTAAAACCATCGGATACGAATCAACAGGAACAGTTGAGTTCCTTTTAGACCACGACTCTAAAGATTTCTTTTTCCTTGAAGTAAACACTCGTTTACAAGTCGAACATCCAGTTACTGAAGAAACCACCGGAATCGATTTAGTACGTCAACAAATCCTTGTCGCTCAGGGAGAAAAGATGGAATGCACTCAGGAAAGTATCTCTTCAGACGGGCACTCTATTGAAGCGCGACTCTACGCTGAAGATCCTTCAAATAACTTTCTTCCTGCTATCGGAACTCTGTCAGCCTTTAAAGTTCCTGAGAATCCAAATATTCGCTGGGATGTAGGCGTTTCTAAAGGAACGGAAGTTGGTGTTCAATTCGACCCGATGCTGGCCAAGGTCACATCAAAAGGTTCAACCCGTAAAGAAGCAGCTCTGCGGCTTGCAAAAGCTCTTGAGGAACTTCATCTTGGCGGAATAATTACGAATCGTGAATTCCTTATTTCTACTCTGCGGCACGAAGCTTTTCTTGCCGGCGATACAACCACTGATTTCATTGAAAGGCATAGTCCCGACAACAGTAACTTTTTGACCAGCGATGAGATTTCTCGTGCGGCAGCAATTGCGGCCCTCTGGATCCAAGAAGAAAACAGGTCAACCGCACTAGTTCTTGATCAAACTCCTAGCGGTTGGAGGAACTCTCGTTTCCCCGACCAACAAATTTCCTTTACCTCAGGGGACGTACAGTACGACGTCGCTTATCACAGCAACAGAGACGGATCTTTTACGTTAAATGGAGTGGACCAAACTCGCGTTCATCGCCACTCAGCACATGATATTGATGTTGAAATCGGTGACATCCGATCCACGCATCTTGTCACTAGAGCAAAAAATGAAATCTTTATTCAAATGGATCGTGGTACCGCTCACCTGTCAATCATTCCTCATTTCATACCGCCCGGAACAAATGAAGTCGCTGATGGACTTGTCTCACCAATGCCAGGTGTCGTGCTTGACATCAGAGTGCAAGTTGGAGACACCGTAGAAGCTGGACAAACACTCCTTGTTCTCGAAGCTATGAAAATGGAGCACCACATCAACGCTCCAGAAGAAGGAACTATTACGGAGATACTTGTTGCTGTAGGACAACAAATTGAACAAGGTGTCGTCATGATGGTCATCGACGACGGGTCAGAGAAACAAGATGACTGAACCGATACGCATAGCGAACTGTTCAGGATTTTATGGTGATCGACTAACCGCAGCAGCAGAAATGGTCGAAGGCGGCCCCATAGATGTTCTCACCGGAGACTGGCTCGCTGAATTAACAATGTTGATCTTGGCCCGAACACAAGCCAAACGCCCCGGCGGAGGCTACGCAAGAAGTTTCGTCTCTCAGATGGAACAAGTCATGGGAACCTGTCTTGATAAAAACATTAAAGTGGTTTCAAACGCAGGAGGGTTAGACCCCGATAGTTGCGCCGAAGCAGTTTCTGAAGTAGCAGAAAAACTGGGATTGAAACCATCCATTGCTTACGTCACTGGAGACAATCTTTTACCTCGTCTAGATGAACTACTTGATGCAGGGATTGACCTTTCGCATTTTGAAACAGGCGAACCGTTAGGTGACGCTTCTCGATTCATCAGCGCGAATGCTTATCTCGGCTGTTGGGGAATAGTTGAAGCTTTAAATCAAGGCGCAGACATAGTCATTACTGGCCGAGTCACCGATGCTGCAGTGGTGTGTGGTCCAGCCGCATGGCATCACAAATGGGAGAAAACCAACTGGAATGAACTTGCGGGTGCCGTAGCAGCCGGCCACGTAATTGAATGCGGAACTCAAGCAACCGGCGGAAACTACTCTTTCTTCACTGAAGTGCCCGGTATGACCCGAACCGGTTTCCCTTGGGCTGACATCGCTTCAGATGGTTCCTCAATCATCGGAAAGCATGACAACACCGGCGGCGAGGTCTCTGTTGGAACCGTAACTTCTCAACTCCTTTATGAAATTGGATCACCGTCATATTTAGGTCCTGATGTAACTACCCGCTTTGACACAATAAAACTTGAACAAGTTGAACCTGACCGTGTGTTAATGAGCAACACTTGCGGCGAGCCTCCTCCAGAAACTCTCAAAGTAGCTATGAATGAACTTGGCGGATATCGAAGCGACCTTTCTGTCGCTTTAACCGGTCTCGATATTGAAGAAAAAGCTGAACTTGTTGACGCTGCTTTTTGGGAAGCATGCCCTTACCAGCCTTCAGATTTTTCTGAAGTAACCACTCGCATAATACGAACCGACAAGCCTGATCCTCAAAGCAACGAAGAAGCAGTCGCTTTCTGGCGACTATCAGTGAAAGACTCCGATGAACGCAAGGTTGGGCGAGCTCTCTCAAACGCGGTGAACGAATTAGCTTTAGCGACAATCCCTGGCATGTTTGGGGTAGGTGGCCGCGGAGCTCATGTCTATGGCGTCTACCGCCCAGCAATTGTGCCCTCAGACCTAGTTCCCCAATACGTCTCAATGCTTGGCGGCAACCAGACCGTAGTTGAGTCAACGATTCCAGACGATCAGGTTTCCATTGAACCGCTCGCCGCCCCTCCAGCAGATCCTCCAACCGGAGAAACTGTCACATCGCCTATTGGTCGCATCATTGGTACTAGATCAGGAGATAAAGGCGGAAATGCAAACCTTGGAGTTTTCGCTCGTGATCCACAAGCGTGGGCTTGGCTCAATAAATTCCTAACAACAGAGAAACTTCGAAGTCTTTTACCTGAAACTTCCGAAATGAAAATCGACCGATACGAACTCCCTAATATTCTTTCCTTGAATTTTGTTATTCATGGAATCCTTGAAGAGGGAGTTGCCGCATCTACTCGCCAAGACGGACAAGCAAAAAGTCTTGGAGAATGGCTTCGAGCCAGAGTTGTTGAAATACCGAAAGATCTTTTGGAGTAATTATGGATTTTGACTTTCCACCAGATGACGATCCGAGACGCCTGGAAATAAGAGATTGGATCAAAGCCAATCCTTCTCCAAGCCCGGAAGAACTCTTAGACGCAGGGTACATCGTGCCTCATTGGCCAGAGCCATATGGGATTTCTGCGGATCCCATGCATCAACTCATCATTGACGATGAACTTAGACGTGCAGGCATTCAAAGGCCAGCGAACGCTATAGGTATCGGATGGGCGGGTCCTACTATTTTGCTTGAAGGGACTGAAGAGCAAAAAGAACGCTACCTCCGACCAATTCTCACCGGTGAGGAGTACTGGTGTCAGATGTTTAGCGAACCAGATGCGGGATCCGATCTCGCTAATCTCTCCACTCGCGCTGTCCGAGATGGAGACGAATACATCATAAATGGATCAAAAATTTGGACTAGCGGTGGACACTATTCAAAGTTCGGGATACTTATAGCAAGAACCGACCCTGATGTTCCTAAACACAAAGGAATTTCTTACTTCATCTGCCCAACAGATCTTCCAGGGTTAAGCATGACCCCAATTGTTGATATGACCACAGCTCATTCATTCAACCAAGTGTTCTTCGACAACGTCCGTCTTCCAGCAGAAATGCTTGTCGGGCAAGAAGGCGACGGCTGGAGGTTGGCCAAAATGACTCTTTCTAATGAAAGGGTTTCGCTCTCTTCTGCTGGCTCCCTCTGGGGTACCGGTCCTTCAGCTAACACTTTATTTAATCTTGTTCGAGAAAGCGGAGGAGCTCAAGATCCGTTGCTTCGTCAAGAACTTGCTGCCCTTTACTGTGAATCAGAAGTTCTTAGACTCAATCGTTTACGAACCCTCAGCGCTCGTCTCGCTGGGCGAACTCCTGGAGCGGAGGCCTCCATTCAAAAGGCAATGGCCGACGATCACGGACAACATGTTTTAGAAATGGCAAAACGGTTAACTGGTGCCAGCGGCATGCTTGAAGGATCTGGGCCTGAAGGTGAAGTCCCTGAAATGGGGCGAAGCGGACCAACTGAAGTTCGTTCAGATTCTTCGCTCTTTCCTAATGTTGATCCTATTTGGCATTATGGATTCATCTTCTCCCCTGCTTTAACTCTTGGCGGCGGCACTTTTGCGGTACAAAGAAATATTGTTGCGGAAATGGTTCTGGGATTACCACGTGATATCAATGTAGAAAAAGGAATGACTTGGTCAGAGGCTCGACGGGCATGACTGTTCATGCTCTAGTTGAAGAAACTTCTAGCCTTCTTGTTCGACTGCGCGAAGTTCCTGCTCCTAAACCAATTATTTCGCGGCAGAGAGAAGAAGAGTTAACGCAGCGACAACGCGAAGTTTTAGATCAGTTAAGTGACCTTTTTGATGAAGGGTTCGCCGAAATAACGATGTCGGAAATTGCTTCGAAGGTTAATTGTTCGCTCAGAACTCTTTACGAAATCGCTGAAAGTAAAGATGAGCTAGTTTTAATTGTCATTGACCGCAATCTCCGTAAAGTTGGACGTAGCGCTATTGAAATAATTAACCCATGGATGGCTCCTTTAGAAGCTATACGTCTTTATCTCGAAGCTGCGACCATAGCTGTGGAGAACACCACTGAAGAGTTCGCAAGGGATCTTGAGATAGTACCTAGCACACAGAAACTGAGCAAAGACCATTCAGACTATTTGGTGGCTATCACTCGAAGTCTTTTAGACCTTGCTGTCGAACGTGAAGATATAGCAGATGTTGATACTGCCGCTGTTGCTCGTGTTGTGGCTGGTTTAGGTCGCGACTTTGCACATGTTGATGTTATGAAAGATCTACGCAGTTCTCCGAAAGCCGCTGCTGACGGTATGTTAGAAATCATTATGAGGGGTCTTGTTCTTACTGGCACGAAAGAATCTCCATGGATATAAGTGATATCGCTTTAGATCTACGAGATGAACAGCAGGCTCTTGACGACGTTGTATCTGGACTCGACGACAGTTCTTGGAGTCTGGACACTCCTAGCCCGAGATGGAGTGTCGCTGACCAAATCGCTCATTTGACTTACTTTGACTACACAGCCGCCATTGCCATCTCTAACCCCGACCATTTTCAAGACCTAGTTAATGATTTAATTTCTAATGTAAGTGAAGAGCCAGATTCTGTAGATGAATTCACATTAGGCAAGTATCGGAAACTCTCCCCTGCAGAACTCTTAAAAGAGTGGAGATCTGAGAGGCAGCATCTCGCTGAAGCAGCTGAATCTCTTGAAGGCGACACTCGTGTTGCCTGGTACGGCCCTTCAATGGGAGCACGTTCATTTCTTACTGCTCGACTGATGGAAGTTTGGGCACATGGGCAGAACATTGTAGATACCGTCGATGGCTATCGGGCCCCTACCGAACGGTTACGCCATATCGCTCAACTAGGATTCATCACAAGACAATGGACCTACATTAACCGAGGGTTAGAAGCCCCAAGCGACGACGTAACGGTAAACCTCACTTCCCCTAATGGAAATTTGTGGTCATGGGGACCCGAAAACACTGACTCTTCTGTTCAAGGGCCAGCTGAAGATTTCTGTCTAGTGGTAACACAGCGAAGACATCTTGACGACACTTCTCTTGTCGTCCAAGGAGACTCTGCTAGAGATTGGTTAACCAAAGCACAAGCTTTCGCTGGACCAGCCACCGATGGACCTACCCCGGAGAGTCGCTAATGTCGCTCATAGAAACAGAGATGGACACAGGTGTTCTAACCGTCACCTTGAATGATCCAGAAAACCGCAACACTCTGAGTTCTGAGTTAACTTTCGAACTGGTCGAAACTCTAGATGCAGCAGATAACGACCCAGAAGTTCGAGTCATAGTGTTAACAAACGCCGGAAAAGTTTTCTGCGCAGGCGCTGACCTATCGCAGCGCTCTAAAGGGACTAAACCTTCAAAATCGGTAAACCCTCTTGACCTATTTGGCCGATTCCGGAAATCACCTAAACCTTATATTGGGAGAATCGCCGGTCATTGCGTAGCTGGTGGCATGGGGCTTGCTGCAGCAATGGACCTATCGGTAGCAATAGAGGACGCTAAATTTGGTTTCACCGAAGTGAGAATCGGGGTAGCGCCAGCCATGATCTCTGTTTTATGCCTACCTAAGATGCGTCCCGCTGAAGCTGCGGAAGCAATGCTTCTCGGGAATCGGATGACTGGAGCTGACGCAGCACGTCTGGGGTTGGTAAATCAAGCGGTTCCGGCTGAGAAATTAGATGCCGCTGTACAAAAATATGTGAACGACCTTTTAGCCGGCGGACCAAATGCTCTCGCAGCCACGAAACAGCTACTCGTTCAAGTTCCAGAGATGGATGTTGATTCAGCATTTGAATGGACTTCAAAACTTTCAGCTGATCTCTTCCAAGGAGATGAAGCCAAAGAGGGAATGGATGCTTTCCTCAATAAGCGTCCACCTAATTGGATCAAATGAAGTAAATGACTAACCAGCGACAGTTTTCTGCGCATGAATCAGGTAGATCAGCTCGCTTAAAGCGAAGATCAATCACTGTTCCTGCAATCCTTTTCTCTTTCCTCATTGGGCTCGGCCTTTACGTTCCAACAGTCCTATTAGCAGCCTTCGTTGATTTGTGCCGTAGGAAACCTTTACCAACGGTTCGCCTTCTTACTTACGGCTTATGGTGGCTTGGAATCGAATCTGGGGGCATCTTAAGAGCTGCTTTTCTTTGGCTTAGATTTGCTCCACGTCAACAGCTCACTTCTGACCATTCTTTGAAAGCCCACAGCAACTTGCAATATTGGTGGACGAGCAACCTTATCCGAGGAGCTAAATCGCTTCTCGGGCTTAGATTCAAACTCGAGGGGCAAGAATCTCTTGAGGTTGGAGGCCCGCTAGTGGTCCTTGCCAGACACGGAAGTCAGGGAGATGCCTTACTGGTAGCTGCAGTTCTCGCCGAAGCTGGATTACGCCCACGCTTCATTGTCAAACGTCAACTTCTTTGGGATCCATGCCTAGATATTGTTGGGCATCGAATTCCGAACTATTTCGTAGATCGAGACACGAAAGATAATCGAGCCGAAATTGAAAATATCGGAGCTCTAGCCAGAGACTTAGAGTCCGATGAAGCAATAGTCATCTTCCCAGAAGGAACAAGATTTTCACCAAACAAATTGAAAAGGGCTATTGAAATGCTTTCTATCACAGCCCCAGAAAGAGTGGAGTCGGCTCAGCGACTCTCTTGTGTTTTGCCAGTGCGCACCCCAGGATTTTTATCTATTCTTGAAAACAACCAAGATGCAGATGTGATTCTCTTAAACCATGTCGGAGTCACTGATTTCAAGAATTTGCGTGACCTTTGGAGAAATATTCCTTTTCCAGCTCCCCTTCATTTTAATACAGAGCGATTGCCAAGATCTGAGTTGCCGCCAATATCAGAACCAAAGGCTTTGATTGAGAACATTGACCAACTATGGGAGAAGTTCGATCAATGGGTGCTGTCTAACCAGAAATAATTAACGGCGGAATTTCAAGAAAAGCACTGGAGTTTCTTTCTTATACCTCTGGTATTCAGGGTTGTCTCCCCACCGTTTATTTGCGCTTGCTTCTAGCATCGGAATTCCACTGATTTTAGAGAGAAGCAAGTAAACGAATACCGGTGAAACCAAAGTCACAAAAGTCCATCCCGAGAGAACCGGAAGAGCGATGACTGCTATACCAATCCAGAGAGTTATTTCGCCAAAATAGTTTGGGTGCCGAGAATACTTCCAAAGACCAGATCGGATGAACGTTCCCCGGTTAACTTGGTGCCCTTGGTCATTGATCTCATTACGGAATCGGCGCTTTTGTTCATCTGCAGTGATTTCGATCACGAATCCAATGATCCAAATAGACAGACCTGCTATTCCAAGAACACTGAACTTTTCTTGACCAGCTGCGGTAACTGCGGCAAGGGCTGCTGCGGAAGTCAGAAATACCCATAAACCTTGCAGAGTCCAGGTCATCAAGAACCAGAAAAAGTCATATTTCATAACATCAAAGCGAGTATCTGCTCCTACTGATTTAACGCGTGTGTACAGGAATGTTCCTAATCGAACTGCCCAGAATCCAACCATGAACGTCAGGAGCGTCGCTCTAAGATCCAGCGAAGGGATTGTGAGTGCAGCGAAGATTGTCACGGTCAAATAAGTAAGAGATCCTGTGAGGTCAAAGAAATGTTCAGAATGGTTCTTCCAGGCGGGAATAAAAGCTACCCATTGGACACCGAAAGAAATAATTGCGCACCATGCAAAAATCGGCATACCGCCAAATGATTCGCTATTTGACGCCCCTGCTAAAGCGACCAGTGTCCCCACAATGACTGCTACCACTGTTGAAAGGATTGTTACTTTCCTTGCCATGTTCTTAGCCCTTCACTAATCCGAGCGCATTAAGGGCGCTTTCGAGATCGGGGGAATCAAACTGGAATCCGGATGTTTCAAGGACCTCCGGGAGGATTCTCTGGCTGGACAGAAGAAGACCATCTGCCATCTCCCCAAGAAGTGTTCTCAGAGCAAATGATGGGGCCGGAAAGAACGCTGGCCTTTTAAGGGCTTTGGCGATTTGTTTCGTTAATTCTTTGTTTTGAAGAGGTTGAGGTGAAACGAGGTTAACCGGGCCTTCAATCTGACTGTCAACGATGTGTTGGAAAGCTCTAACTTCGTCTGTGAGCGTTATCCATGGCCACCATTGGTTTCCTTTGCCTAGTGGTCCCCCGAAACATAAGCGGATTGGAATCAATAATTTCTGTAAAGCTCCTCCAGATGGAGTGAAAACTATGCCTGTTCTGGCAAATGCAAGCCGTGTTTCAGATGGCACCACTGCTGCGGCTTCCCATTCTTGGCAAACCTCTGCAAGGAACCCAGTTCCTGGAGAAGATGATTCTGTCAGGATTTCATCTCCTCGGTTCCCATAAAAACCTACGGCTGAAGAAGAAACTAGAACTTTGGGAGGAGTATCAAGACGGTGAAGAGTTCGGGTAAGCAGCTGGGTTCCTTTGACTCGGCTTTCGAGAATCTTTTTCTTTTTTTTCTGTGTCCATCTGCCTTCTATTGTTTCTCCGGCAAGATGCACTACTGCTTCTACTCCTTCAATTTCTTTAGGATCAAGAGTTCCCTCTATCGGGTCCCAGGTGACGTCACCTTCACGACGTGCCGTTCGACCTATTCGTATAACTTGATCACCGCGTCCTTCAAGTTCTGCAACTAACGCTGAGCCGATGAGTCCTGATGCTCCTGTTATCGCTACTTTCACTTTTCTCCTCATTGTCTTTTCGATGTGGTTGAATAAAACTGTATCGCCCATGAAGTAGTGGACTTCTAAGGGCGTAGGGTAATAAATTGTAGATTCTCTGAAGAGGCTAATGATGTCAATGATCACAATCTCTATAAAAATTTCTCTTCCACGAGAAGAGGTGTGGAAACAAATCGCCGATCTTGAATCGCATACCGCCTGGATGGCTGATGCTGAAACTATCACCATCACTTCCGACAAGAATCAGGGAGTAGGAACCACTTTTGATTGTGAAACAAAAGTAGGGCCTTTTCGTTTAACAGATCGTATGGAAATCACTGACTGGCAAGAGAACTTAATTATGGGTGTCGCCCATAGTGGAGTGGTAACAGGTAGAGGCCATTTCACTCTTGAAAGTACTGGTGATTCTGAAACTCTATTTTCTTGGGAAGAAACTCTTCGTTTCCCGTGGTGGATGGGTGGACCGATAGGTGCCTTATTTGCACGACCTGTGTTAAAAGCAATTTGGAAACGAAACCTGAAGCGTCTTAAAAACATTCTTGAGGAGTAGTCCTAATATGGTGCACTGGCTGGACGAAATTGATTTAGATCCTTCTGATCCGCCAGTTCGAATGGGCGTTCGCACTCTCGGAGATCGATCATGGCTTCTACGAGATGACGAAGAAGAGTCTCAACTTGAACTAAAAGCGAATTTGGTTAAAGACAAATCATCTGAAGTTTTTTTGGCCTTACCGGAAAGCGAAGCAGCCGGGTTAGAAGTTTGTTCTTTAATCACTGATACCGGACGCCAATTGATTCCAGATTCGAAAGATCTACATCCTCTAGAACGAGCTGGGCTCTCTGTTCAAGAAGATCTCTGTCTTATGCGAAGAGATAAAGATCACTGGATTTTGGCAGCTGCTTCATTATGTTTTCCTTCGCGATGGCGTCTTTCAGAAAAGATCGGGCGAGAAATGAGTGACGTCCATGGTCCGGTGACCGGCTACCCAGAGTTTTTGAAAAAGAAGGTGAACTCTTTGATGGACCGGTTATCCACGACGCCTGTTTTGAGGAGAAATTGGTTTATTCACCCAGATCCCAGCTTGTACCAACCTGAACGTCCAGAGAGTGGAGATCCGATAATTCGAGAAGAACACGCCCTAGATGAACTTTTTATTCGGAGTGAACGTCAAACTTTACGTTCTTTAAATACCTCTGGGTGGATTCTTTTTACGATAAAAATTCAACAGACTTCTTTGCGGGAACTTGTTGAAGTAAGGAACGAGGACCTTGTTGATTGGCTGATGACTGTTTCACCTGAGAGTGCTCTGCATAAAGGGGTCCAGCCTGAACAAAGAGAAGAAATACTAAAGTCTTTGAACTGTTCGTAACCTAAGACAGCATTGTGGCATGGATTTGTTCAATGAACGCTAAGGACTCATCAACGTTTTGAACGGGGGCGAGAAGCACGAGTCTGTCTACTCCCATCTCGCCATATGTTTCTAACATTTCTACACCTGGTCTCATGAGTGGAGTCACCGTGATTTCTATTTCTCCAAGTCCTTCAGATCGTTCATGCTGTCCCTCTAGTTCTCTGATTCCTGCAATATTTTTGGCGGTACCTTCGGGATCTAACATGAATCCGTACCATCCTTGACAGTGCGTGACAGTTCGCCTCCAAGCAGGTTTGGAGTGGCCTCCCATAACTACTGGAGGACCTAGTGGACTAATAGGCCGAGGATTTGCTTTCACTCCACTAAATGAAACATATTTGCCATCGTAGTTAGGTTCGTTGTCATGCCAGATTGAACGCATAGCTTCTATGTACTCGATAGACCGTGGTCCTCTGTCTTCCATTGGAATACCTAGTGCCTCAAATTCTGGGGCTAGATATCCGACACCCACTCCAAAAATTAATCGGCCTTTAGATAGTGCGTCGACGCTCGCTAACTCTTTGGCTAAGACAAGAGGGTTGCGCTGCGGAAGAATGATGATTCCTGTTCCTAAATTTATTTCGGTTGTGATGGAAGACAGATAAGCGAGCGCAACTGCGGGATCAAGGAGAGGAACCTCTGCAGGTAGAGGAGAAGGAGGAACTTGCGGGTCAGGTAAGACGACGTGTTCTGCTGTCCAGAGAGATTCAAATCCGGCTTCTTCGGCCGCTACAGCTACTCGGCCCATGTCATCCGGATTTGCTAGATGACCACCATTGATTGAATACAGTCCTATTTTCATTGGAGCGGACGACGAGATTTGAACTCGCGACATTCACCTTGGCAAGGTGATGCTCTACCAACTGAGCTACGTCCGCGTGCGTCGTCACTTTATCCGACTTAACAACAAATTTACCCTCTTAGCGCTTTCTTTAGCTAAACCAATCCAATGTTTTGTTGGAGTCTTGAAATTTTCCTCAATGTAGTATTCTCTGCTTATTCGTAAATAGGCATTGGAGTTACGTATGTTTTTCGCTGACGGTTTGAATTGCAGCATCTTCGATAGAGAAGTTTTCCAAGAAGTTATAGACGGAGGCCTCAGCTGCATAACAGTTAGCTTGGGATTCTGGGAGGACGCTCTTGAATCAATGGACGCTTTAGGGCGTTTTCGTGATGTTGTCCGAGAAAATGAAGATTTAGTTGCTATCGCCCACAACGAAGAAGACATAAATAAAATCGTTGCCTCGGAACGTTGCGCCCTAATTGTCGGCTATCAAAACACCACTGCGTTAAACGGAAACATACGTTTTGTTGAACTCTTTGCGGATATGGGAGTTCGAGTTCTGCAGCTGACGTACAACAACCAAAATGAATATGGCGGTAGTTGTTATGAACCTGCTGATAGCGGAATAAGTCGTGCCGGAGTAGAACTTGTTTCAGAACTTAATCGCTGCGGCATTTTGATTGATCTTTCACACGTTGGACAGAGAACAGGTTTAGATGTGATTGAAGCTTCCGAGAAGCCAGTTGCTGTTACCCACGCAAACCCGGATGGATTTGTTCCTCATGTTCGAAATAAGTCTGATGATCTAATTAAAGCTCTTGCCGAAAAAGGCGGCGTGATTGGTTTAGCTACCTATCCCAACATTTGTGATGGTTTTGCTGAAACTCCTGAAAAGTGGTCAGAACTTGTTGCATACACCGTTGATCTCGTTGGGATCAATCATGTTGGAATCGGGACTGATCACAGCCGAAACATAGAAATGTCTCATTTGGAATGGATGCGGCAGGGCCGCTGGTCAAGAGTCACAAATTACGGTGCTGGTTCTGCTTCTCGACCGGGAAAAATCGCAGAGCCTGATTGGTTAACAACCATGCGTGGATTTGGATTGATCGCTGATGCTTTACACGCTCGGGGGATGACAGAAGACGAAGTCGCTTCGATAATGGGCGGAAACTGGTTAAGACTTTATAGCGAAGTGTTTAACTAATCATTCGGCCGAAGGTCAACTTTAAGAGTCAAAATTCCATCTTCAAGAGTTCCTTCTGAGTCTCCGATAATGGCGAAATCTTGGAAGTCGTTCTGGGCTTGCTCTAAGAACATTTTCCTCTCGTCTCCTCCTATTGGGGGTAAATTCCGGTTGCGAACTGCAGCGGCTCTTTCTCGAAATCTTTGAAGCATTGCTTCTATGTCAAGTTCGTTAGACATCTTTTGAAGGCTCCTTATCCTCAAGTTCATCTACTGATTTGTCATCTAATAATTTAGCTAAAAGTTCATTCGATGACTGTGAAGATTCTTCGTCAGGGATGTTGAAATGAAAGGAATATTTTGATTTACGAGATTTGTGTGAAGCGCCATCGATTTCTCCTCTATCAATAGCGGCTTGAAGGCGGCGGCTGGGTCGGGTATGCCAATAGAATCCAATCGTTGCGACAAGAACAACGCCAGCAATGATTCGAAGTGTAAGAACAATATTGTCTACACGGTCATTAGTGGTTTCATCAGCTGCTGATGTGTCGGCCTCTATCGTCGTAACTTCAGCGGATGCAGACCCTGAGTAAAGGAATGTCAAAGTAACCAGGATTGCTATTACAGCAAAAAAATTCTTGCCCTTTATATCTTTCACTGTTCCACCCAGTCTCTCTTTGGTCTAGGTTAGTCGGAGTAACCCCTTATCGCTGATGTAAGGGGCACCACCATGTTGTTCTTCCACCCACTTTTGAGCGTCTTAAAGGTTCATGGTCTAATGGGCACATTCCTCCTGGATTCCTATGTTCAAAGAAATCTCCCGTGTGTGAACCTCCTCGTTTATCTAACTGATTAAGTACTTGACGGATTATTTTCTTTAAAACTTTGATTTCTTCATCTTCTAATGAGTCTGACGGTCGTCTAGGGTCAAGTTGGCTACGCCAACAAATTTCGTCAACGAGAAGATTCCCCAATCCTGCTATACGCGACTGATCTAAAAGTCTTGCCTTTAAAGCTGTAGAAGAATGCGACAAAACCTGACGTAAGTCATTGATATCTACCGTCCATGCATCGGGACCCAGTTTGTCTTCTTCCGGATCTAACTCGACTCCTCCAAGTCGACGAGGGTCGTCCATAACTAAGTCTCCTCCACCTTTAAAGCGGAGAATGAAACGATGCCATGATGGGTTGATGCGACGACTCCCCCATTCCAATTGTTCTACGGCCGCTTGACCATCTACAAAAAGTCTTCCAGTCATCCCAAACCTTAAACCTAGAGTTGGCCCGCCGGAATCTAGGAGCAGAAGTTTCCCTATTCGTCGTGTTCTTGTGAAACGCCGGTTAACTAGGCGCTCTTTAAAGTCTTCCGAAGTCGCCCCACCTTTTAGATACCAGTTGTCTGGGGTTAAGACTTCAGTGATAACACGCCCAACAACGTGTTCGGCCACTCTGCGGTACGCCTCTATTTCTAATATTTCAGGCATACATCATTTTATTTGAACACCATAGATATGAGCGGATTACTAAATAGACGTGTCTTCCAAAAATTTTGCTATGTGGTTGGAAACATCTTCAGTTGCTAGAAGAAATCCGTCATGCCCATTACCGTTTTCTACTATCTGGTGGGTGCATTCCCCGCCAATAGCTTTAACCGCCTCGAAAATCTCCACTTGAAGATTCGGTGGGTACAAATAATCTGAAGTAATACTTAACGTCAATACAGGTACTCGGGCTAAGCGTGATACAGCCTCATTCACACTGCCTCGATCTCGCGCAACATCATGCAAGTCCATCGCCCTGTTGAGGACTAAGTAACTGTTCGCATCAAATCTCCGAACCAACTTTTCTCCTTGGTAATCCAAATATGATTCAACTTGATATTGGTCCCAGAGGCCATAAATGCTTCTTGGATCAACTACTTCTCTCCCAAACCGCTCAGCAAAAGAGTTGGGGCTTCGGTAATGTATTTGAGCGATTGATCGAGCAGTAGCAAGCCCTAAGTGAGGTCCGTTTCCTACTTCAGCGTCGTAATAGTCGCCACCCCTAAAAAGTGGGTCCAGCACTAACGCATTTCTACCAACAGCGCTCCACCCTATTTGCCATGGTGATGCAGCTAAGGCGGTGGCTAGTGGCGCTAACGCTTTGACTCGATCTGGGTACATGATTCCCCATTCAAGCACTTGCATTCCGCCCATTGATCCGCCTACTACTAGACGCCATTGTTCTATGCCTAAGTGATCGGCGACGGCAGCTTGTGCCCGCACCATATCTCGAGTGGTGATCACGGGGAAAGCAGATCCGTAAGGTTTCTTAGAGTCAGGGTTAATTGATGCTGGTCCTGTGGAACCTTGACAACCACCGAGAACATTAATGCAGACTATGAAATGTTCTTTCGGGTCAAGTCCGCTGCCCTCACCAATAACCCCATTCCACCATCCGGGAGTTGGGTGAGCTTCTCCATGCTCCCCGAAAGCATGAGAGTCTCCTGTTAACGCATGACACACCAAGATCGCATTGTCTGCTGCAGGAGAAAGCTGGCCCCAGGTTTCGTAGGCCATCGTCACTTCTTTAAGAACACCGCCGCCTTCAAGTGCGAAACTTCTGTCTGGATGAACTTTCGCGAACTGACGGTTTCCTTCAGGATCCCCTTCTTGCCATGCCCCAGTTACAGGCAGATTTTCCGTAAGGGGACGCGGATATACATATGGTTGAGCCGGATCTTGCCCGTATTGTGTTAAGTCTTCAGATTCAGTCATATTGGTGGGGAGATCCACCGGAACCCGGCGACCGGAGGTCGACTTTGTCGACACCGGACACTTTGTTGCCCTTTCGGGCCACATCCTCTTCCTTTCGGATGAGCGGGCACCTTGGGTGTCCTCCCAGGTTGCCGGATCTAGTTTTAACCAGACCACTCGTAATGCCTTTATAAAGTGTAGACGGAAAGAACCGTCAGACGGTCATTCGTTTTGTTTATTCTTCCTGCGAAACGCCGGATGGCGGCTCCACCACCAAGAAATAAGTTCGTCATCTCTTGTTCCATATGCTTGATTTATTGTTGCACCAAATGAAAGCCAGAGCTCTTCAAGATCCTTATCAGTTGAAGAGTGGATTGTTTGTGCTATTCCAATTGCTTCTCCCCAAGCTTTTTTATCTGAGGGAAGCGGCAACTCTGATAATTGTTTTGATGAAAGAGTGATTCGGCTAACTGAACGTGCAGCACCTACAGCCTGGCGTGCTGCTAAGACACTTATAACCGGAGCTGAAAGTGCTGTGGCGAGAGCCCATAAATCCTCTTCATATGGCTGCACAATAAGTAACGGAGTTAAAGGGATCCAATCGCCTTTCTCATCCACTACTACTTCAATGACTCGAGTTTGAGTTGAAATAAAAAGTTTTGGGTTTTGACGGACCCACATCCACTCACTTACAGATCTATCGAATTCAGCAACTTTCTCAAGATCAACTACAGGCCGTTGCCATTTTCTTCCATCGAATTGAACTAACTTTTTCCCCCATAAGCAATCAAACGGATCAACCATGGCTGTTGTAATCAAAGGATTAACAACCGTTTCTTCTTTTTGCTCACTTACACCAGGCACCAAACCATAAAAATGCTGTCGAAAACCTGATGTAACCGAAGCTTTGTGTCCTACAGTTCCTGAGCTGACAATTTTTACATCCGGTAATCCAATGAGATCCGCTACTAATTCTCCCCAATTACTTGGATCTGATGGGTATTCTCCCGAAGCGGCCTCTTCTATTTCTCGGCCAACATACCTCAGCACTTCTTTCTTATCGGAGGTCACATTTTTAACAATTGGTGCGCAAACTTCAGTACGCCCTACAAATACCGTGGATTGGTCTACCCAAAGCCCCTCAAGCGAAGCTTCCTTGAGAATTTTTTCTCTTATTTCTAAAGCATCTCTTGCGGCGATTAAAGACAAGGGCTGGATGAGAGCCATTTGACCTTCTGGTTCAAGAAGATCCAAACCTAATGCCAGAAACAGCCATGCTTCATTTGTGTAAGCCTTGACTAAATTTCCGTATTGAGACCGAAGATCTTCTCGACGCTTTGTTGTTCTCACAGTCGTTGTATGCATCTGGCTCAAGAACGGCGGATTACCAATAATGGATCCGAAATGCTTTGGCCAATTTTCAGGCCTTTCAATTAAGGGATCTGCGATAACGACTCCTGTAATTTCTTCGGGATCCACTCCTGCCCAATGCGCGAGTTCCCAGCGGCAAACAGCAACCGCCCATTCGTCTATATCCGCACCAAATATTTGATTTCTTGCTATGTCTTTTGGGTCGCCACCGAGTACTGCAAGTTGTTTTGCTGCAGAAAGTAAAAAGATTCCTCCACCACATGCTGGATCTACAACTGGCCCCTTACGCACCACGGTTTCGGCGAACTTTTTAGCGACATCTATCGGCGTGTAGAAGGCCCCCGCTGTTTTTCTCGTCCTTGAAGTTAAAAGTTTTTCATATGTTTCTGCTAACAACAGATGTTTTTCAAATTTGAAGGAATAATTTCCTGTCTTTACTTCTTCACCATCTGCGTTTAGGAAACGTGGGCCACCTTTTGATTCAGCTACTACGGCAAGGGCTTCAGGTAAATGCGGAGGAAAAGAACTCATCAGAGTCTTTCATGTCCTAAGCGGCATCAACGGTAGGGTCCCAAGCTGCTAAATCTTTTAAACGAGGGTCATTAGAGAAAACTTCTACTATGGGATGTTTCATTCCAAGTCTTCGCATTAATTTACGAACTTCCATTTCTTCATTCCATAAAACCAGACTTACAACTACACCTGATTCTCCTGCTCGTGCTGTTCTTCCTGAACGATGCACATAAGTTTTTGCATCTGAGGGAGGGTCGTAGTGAATTACTACATCAACGTCATCTATGTGTATTCCCCGTGCTGCGACATCAGTAGCTACTAAAGCCTGAACTTTACCTTTCGCAAAATCTGCTAAAGATTTTTCTCTTTGAGATTGACGTAAATCTCCGTGAATAGGTGCAGCTTTAACTCCGTTTTCTTGGAGCTTGTTTGCCAATTTATCAGCCCCCCATTTTGTGCGAGAAAACAGAATGGTTCGATGAGACGCTTTAATAATTGTTGCTGCGACTTTTATTCGATCCATTTCATGAACGGTGAGAAACCGATGCTGCATTTCTTTCACTGTTATTTCTTTATGAGCAACTTCATGCATGACTGGGTCGTTTTGATATCGGCTAATGAGACTTGCTGTCATTCCATCTAGAGTCGCAGAAAATAAGAGGGTCTGATGGTCACGTTCAACTCCTCGTAGTATCCACTCAACCTGAGGCATAAAACCCATATCGGCCATGCGGTCTGCTTCGTCTACTATCACCACTTCTAAATCTGCAACCGTTATTTCTTCTTTTTCGATCAAATCAATCATTCGGCCTGGTGTAGCTACAACTAATTCAACTCCTTTCTCAAGCAGGGCAATCTGCTTTTCAATAGGAGCTCCTCCATAAATGGCTTCGACTTTCATATCTCGAACTGCTGCGAGCGGTTTGAGTTCTTTGCATACTTGAGTCGCAAGTTCTCTAGTAGGAACCAGAGCTAATGCTGTAGGTCTGCCTGGTTGAGCTTTGCTAATTTTCTGCACGCAGGGAATTCCAAAAGCTAAAGTCTTTCCAGAACCGGTTTTCGCTTTCCCGCATACATCTCGTCCACTTAAACTGTCTTCAATTGATAACGCTTGGATCTCAAAAGGTTCGGTGATTCCACGTTTTGTTAAAACTTCTACGATGTCAGGCTCTACTCCAAGAGCTGCAAATTGATTGGTGGAAGACATGACTACCTGTTCTCGGTTTCGATACCGGATTGAATGCTCTTATTCTTGAGCACCGCCTTTTGATTAACATAAATTCAAGAGGCTTCTTCATCTTACCTTCTTGTTCCCAATAGGTAAGGACTTGTTCTTTATGTAGCTACACGCCCGTTAGCGACTTTAACTCCTTCACCCCTAAGGAGAGATGATTGTTCAGCTTCGCTTCCTGGAACCAATCTTCCAGTTGATGTAACTACTCGCCACCATGGATACCCTTGGTGACTTTTTAGGAACCGTCCTACGGCTCGATGAGCAGATGGAAACCCGGCCTCTGCCGCTACTTCTCCGTAAGTAACTACTTCTCCGTGGCGAAGATCATCAAGCACTCTGGCTACTGACTCTTCGAAAGGAGTCACTACTACCTTCCTAAAGATTCGTCTCGGGACGTTAGTTGAACTAATTCGAAGGGCTCTGCAAACCCGGTAATAGAGTGTTCTCCTATTTTTCGCACCGCGGTATTGACCATAAGGGCCATAGCCATAGAAGCTGGGGCAAGCACCTGATGGGGTCCTGCCATATCGCATAGTCGAGATGCGAGAATGACCGCTCTGCCGACATGATCATCGCCGTCAATAAGTAGAACTGGCCCAGTAGCAATCCCCGCCCTCATTGGTAACGGGGATTGGGACAAATCAATTAAGCCTTCCATTTCGATAACTGCTTCTACAGTTTGTTCTGGTTCAACTCCGACCAGCATGGCTCCGTCCCCAAGCCATTTTGCTATCCGTACTCCTTTTTGTGCTGCCACGAGACGCACGCTGTTGCGAAATCCATTTATTATCTCCATGCCGGCTGCATCTCCGCGCTCGTCTGCATACGCCGTGAAACCGGATAAATCTATGAATGCGAAAGTTCGATCAATTCGTCGAAATGTTTTCTCATGAAAAGACATGACTAGATCTTGTCACGAATTGGCTTGAGACCCTTAATCCACACTATTCCTCCGGCGATTATTGCAAGAGCACTAATCCAGATATTTACTCGCAATCCGAAAATTAGGGAAGCTTGATCTATCCGTAAGGCTTCAATCCAAAGTCTTCCTATTCCATATCCAAAAATCCAGAGACCTATGAGATGCCCTGGTTTTAAATAGTTCTTTCGATCTACAGCTACCAGCATCAAAACTAGAGCAATGTTCCAGAGGCTTTCGTAAAGAAATGTTGGGTGAAAGGTACTGATTTCAGAATATTTCTCTGGTCGATGCGTTGATTCAATTTCTAATCCCCACGGCAGGTCAGTGGGGCGTCCAAATAATTCTTGATTAAACCAATTCCCCCATCGGCCTATTGCTTGGGCAAGAGGGAGAGACGGAATCATTGCATCTAGCACTTTAGGGACTGAAATATTATTTCGCCGTGCGTACATTACGCCAACAATCACTCCGGCGGCGAGACCTCCAGGGATGCCAAGGCCACCTTCCCAAATTTTTATCGCATCTTCCCATCGCCCCTGATAACTTCGCCAATCAGTTGCCACGTGATAAATGCGTGACCCTATAAGGCCTGCTGGTACCGCCCAAATAGCAATATTTGAAATATCTTCTGGATCTTCTCCATACTGTTTCCAACGTTTTTGACTGAACCAAACAGCGGCTAAAACTCCCAGAGCAATCATTAAGCCATAAGCGCGCAGTTCAACAATTCCTAAATCTAAATATGACTTGCTAGGACTCGGTATAGAACCGAGAGATGTCCACATTAGACAGAAAAGCCTTCAGCCTGCATGGCATATAAATCTGAACTTCCTGCCGTAACCGCATTTAATTGAGATCCAGCAATTGGTAACAATTGCTCTGCATAAAAGCGAGCAGTAACGATTTTGCTGTTCAAATATTCAGCATCGAATTTGTCACTGCCGTTCTTGACCTGCTCTTCCGCGAAGACTGCTTGGCGGGCCAAGAGCCAGCCTCCGACCAATTGGCCGAGCATTTTCAAATAAGGGGTGGCCCCTGCCATGACATCATTAGGGTTTTCTGCTCCGCGGACAAAAATCCAATCTGTTGCTTCTTCAGTTGCTACTAATGCCTCTTCAAGATTTTTCTTTATAGAAACAAATTCTTCGCTTGACCCATCAAGCCCTTGACTAAATTGTTGTATCTCGTTGAGAAGTTCTTTTATTACCGCCCCGTTCTTCATTGGAATTTTTCTCCCAACAAGATCGATGGCTTGAATCCCATTTGTCCCTTCATAAATTGGGGAAATACGGGCATCACGGAAATGTTGGGCGGCACCAGTCTCTTCGATGTATCCATACCCTCCATGAACCTGGATACCTAACGATGTCATTTCACAACCCACGTCAGTGCACCACCCTTTTGAAATTGGAGTAAGTAGCTCGGCACGATCAGATGCGTCTTGCGCAGCATCAGCATCTGAGTGTCGATTTGCTATATCCAAGTAAGCAGCATTCAAATAAAGAACTCCTCGCATGGCGTCTGTATATGCACGCATTGTTAAAAGCATCCGGCGCACATCAGCATGATCGATAATTAACGACTGCTCTCCAGCTG